>PVBE010891229.1_pt1 | contig 64928 bp, 47 predicted proteins | sample 1631181 | NCBI WGS metagenome assembly PVBE01 (sample SAMN08397723, study PRJNA350692) | Marine metagenome, whole genome shotgun sequencing project. | isolation source: water | place: Pacific Ocean | collected 2012-04
ATCTTCCGGCCAGACCTCTAGTGTCGTAGCTCGATTTTTGTCGACTCCAAGAGATTCATACGCCGTACCAATGAACGTCACCCCAGTTACCTCGACCCTAGGCTGGTCATCCATACGGACCATCCACGGCGGCGAGGGATTCGGTCCCGAAAGCTTATCTTTCCATCGCTCAGCGAATTTGGAGCCGACAGCCTCAGTCTGGGACCAACCTCCCGGTGTCAGCCAACCCGGGGCGCACTTCAAAGAGAACTTCCGACGTATACAAAGGGTACACTTTGCCAAACATTATAAAAGCCGCAGCGCCTAGAAAGGCGCCAATGATCAATGACGCGAGCAGCCCCACGATGTGCTGTCGAATGACACGTACTGGATCGATGGTCGGACGACGTTGGGGCGCTGCCATCGGACGGGGTCGCTGTCCCGGAGGTATCGGTGCCATACTCATACTTGGATCCTTATGCAGGTGAACTGTGCCATGCGTCAACTGCCTCCGTCAAGCCCTGCACGGGCCTGATCAATACTTGCTTTCATCGAGGCATCTGTCGCCAGGCGTTCTGCTTGCAACAACTGGTTTCGAGCCTCGTCATAGTCTCCGTTGGCCGCGAGAATCTTGCCCATGTGAAGATGGGCATTGGCTGATGGACGCTGTCGAATCGACTGCGACACCTGGTCCTGCCCTTGGGCGGTGAGCCCACTGTTCCATGCTGCCCAACCAGCCACATCGAGCACCCGAGGATCTCGCGGCTGGAGCGACACCGCTTTGTCCACATAGGGCATGGCCTCTTGGGGTCGTTTGAGCTGATCAGTCAGCAGTATTGCCGTCTGCAGCATGGCATCAATATTGTTGGGATCGAGCCCGAGCATGGTCTTTCTCGTTGTGACAGCCGCTTCGTACTGCCCAAGCAGTTCTTGAATGGTCGCCATCGTGTCAACAAATGACGGGTTCCGCGGGGACAGCATGACCGCCTTGGATGCGATCGGCTCAGCCTTGGCTGGGTCTTCAAGAACAGTCGCAAGCAAAAAAGCATAGTTGTTGAGCGCCATGGAGTCTTCGGGAGCCAACTCCACGACCCGTCGGAATGCCTCGGCCGCAGCTTGATTGTCTTTGGCTCGCAAATACAGACCGCCAAGAATCTGCAGATCCCTCCGCTGCTCGTCGCCTGTTGATTGATTGGACACTTCCTTTTGCGACTCGATGGCCAGTTCAAGATCCTCTGGTGAACCACGCAAACTATAAAAACGACTTATTCCTCTCGTGTCCCAGAGTGTGAGAGTGCCACCCGTTGCCTGCTCGACCAATGCGAGTGGCTCGTCCAATGGGCCACGTGGATACAACGCATAGAGATCCTCGTACCACGCAATGAGCTCCGCTGGAGGCTGGCCACCATTCTCGATCAACTGTTCGTAACTGACTCGAGCCTCCCGCAGTGATTCGCGACTTCGAGAACGCAAACCTAAGCCCGCTTCGGCCCTAGCTCGGAGTCCCATGAGTCGGGCATTGCCAGCAAACTCGGCGGGGTGGGCATTGATCGCTCGTATCGCCGCGTTGTAGTCCCAATCCAATTCAGTCAGCGTGGCCCCCGTTAACGCTCGCAATCTGCGACGCGTTGGCTCAATATTCCATGCAGTGATATAACTAGTCGTGGCCCCCTTGCGGTCACTGTCTGACTTGATCAAAAGGTCGCCTAGCATTCCGTGCCAATACGGGTCGCGAGGCTCTCTTGAGATAGCCTGCTTAATCAAAGCAACCGATCGCTCTGGTGTGCCCGCCGCATCGTACGCATCAACCAAACTGCTTCTCATGTCCCGGTCACCGGGATGGCGTCGAAGGTAGGCCTCTAGGTCAAGAACGGCCTGACGTGGCTGCCCCATCGCAATCAACACGTCTGCGCGGCTCCCGATCAAAGTTGGATCATCTTCACCCACTTGCATGCCAGCATCGGCAAATCGAAGCGCCTCTTCAAGCAAAGAACGATCCAACGTACGGGAGTACTCCTGAACAAGCGATGTCACCAAAGCCGCATACGGGGCCGTTCGTGTCTGGTCAATCTCACTGGCTCGTTCCAACGCGGCACGGTAGGCCTTTGAGGCCTTGGCCATCTCCGCGGAGTCGCCCCGGGCCTGAGCTTGCTGGCCCCTCATATGTGCCACGCCAGCCTTGAGGTTGGCCACCTGGTACGCATCATTACCCTGTGTGTCGAGCCGAGCAACTAGTTGCTCTGCTTCATCGAGGCGGCCAAGTTGCAAGAGACAGTCTGCCATTCGAAGTTGGGCTGCAAAGCTTTCGTTGGACGCAACCACGGACTCCAGATACTGCATCGCTTTGTCACACTGACCCGCTTCGTGGAGCCCAAATGCCAGTCGCGTGTCAATCTGCAAGAGATCGGGGTCTTGAATGTCCCGATACTTCAACATGATTTCTTGTGCTTCCCAAGCACGATCCGCGCGAGAGAGGAATGACCCCGCACGAATGACGTTATCAACGGCATCATCGGCATTTCGATGCGCATCCAAGTAACCCGTCAAGCGACCCATCATCTCATCGCGGCGACCAATTTCCCTGAGAAGTGTTGCATGCTGAATCGCTTGCACGACTGTTTCGTCATCGTACTGAGCAAGTTGGTCTGCGATTGTTTCAGTAGTCTTGATCCAGTTGGCCTTGAGTTGAGCGAGCGTCTCCTGCTGCGTTTGGGAATTCATCGCAAGCCACTCACGGCCAGAAATACTAGGTTGTCCATTCGCCCTCAGTACCAGTGTGTATTTCGGCTCGAAGGCCGCCATGAGACCCGCATACCATAGCGCGGCCTCACGGTCATCTGGCGTTTCTTTCCAATCACGCATGCGATTACCAAGTGCAACGGCCTCTGATCCATGGGCCGCCTCCACTTGCAACCAAGCATTTCGCAGTGACTTGTTGTTCGGACTGCGTCGACTTGCGTCACCAAGTAGGGCCACAGCGCGGGATGTGTCGCCACCCTCTGCCAAATGCAATGCCGAGAGCAATCGAATGGTCTCTAGGTCAGATGGATCACGCTCTACTGCTGCTTCCATCGCAATTCGTGCTTCTGGAAGATTATTGGCCCCACGCATCGCCTGACCAAGCGTGACCCATGTCTGATTCCGCCACGGCGCCACATCGGTAGCGCGTCGGGCCGCGACTGAAGACTTCTCGAACAACGCCGTGGCTTCCTCGGCGTTGCCCTCTTTCTGCGCTGCCAGTGCCTTGTTCAACAGGAACCTAGCCTCGGCAAGATTGCCACCAGCTTGATCGATGTCATTTACTCGTGCCATCTCGACGAGTTGCTCTGCCAGATCGTACTGCCCTTTGCGAAGGTAGCGCTCGAAGACGATTGCAAATGCCTGCGTGTTGTGATCCACCATTGCTTCAACCTGATCGGCCATGGACTCCGCTTCTTCTCTGGCCCGAGCGGCGATTTCAAGATGGGTCTCTGCAAGTTCAGGATCGGTCGCTTCTGACTCTGCCATTGCTTCACGCGAGTCGGCTAGAACCGTCAGACCAGCATAGATGGTGGCTATTCGATCTTCGTCAGTCAGTTGCCTTGACGCCACCATGGATTTAATGCGATCGACCGGATCCGGGTTCTCCAGAATGAGTTTGGCATTCAAAATCATCTTGTTGTCTGGCGCCAACACCAACGCCTGATCCAACGTCTTGAATGCCTCGTCGTTGCGGTCAAGTCTAGCCTGCGCCATCGCCAAGGCCATAAGTAATCGGACATCATCGGGATTGGTTGTAGCCAGATCGCCCAACAACTTGACGCTCTCAGCTGTCAAACCATCACGGTCCAACTTATCAGCACGAGCGATGGCCTTGAGAATGGGGTCGGTGAGCGAGTCATAGTCGGGGCTGGAAGCTACGCCCGCAGCGGGCATGACTTGAATTGCCTCCTCCATCCGAGCAATCTCGGGGTTGTTGATTCGTACCGACTCAGGAATCTGCTGAAGCACCCCAAGGGCTTCTTGGAAGTTCCGCATGCGAATATGCAAGGAGGCCAGGAGCAGGCGGTTGCCCGCACGCCGAGGCTCAGTTTCGATGGCCCGCCTAAGGCGATTGACGGCTTGCCCGGGTTGCCCAATGTTCTCAAGGGACTCGGCATCCAATCGATAGACCTCCGCGGGCAAGTTGTCGCTGAGGGCCACAGCCTCTTCGAAAGCACGCACGGCCTTAGAGTGTTCTCCATTCTGATGAGCAATTCGGCCATCGATAATCTTGATTATCGTTTGGTTTTCATCGCCATCGAGCAGGGCCACGACACGCCCACGCGCCGCACGAGCTTCCTGGGCAAGTTGGTCTGAGTCTTCTTGATCACGAAGATCTGCATTGACTTCAAAAAGCTCAATTGCCGCCAAGATACGATCATTGAATTGAAGATAGGAATTCAATGACACCGGGAGATCCGCAGCATCCAACACGGTTGTGGCATATTCCGTTGACTCATCAAGCAAACCAGCATCCCGAAACGCACGAGCTAACCTCACGATGAGGTCGTAGTCCGTGGGGTGCAACTCAACCCATTTTTTCATAAGAGCGATGGACCGTTCGCCCCCATTTTCAAGATCGATCATTTTGAGGAATTGCAAGAGATCGAGCACTTGGTGCCGAGGCACACTGGCCAACTTTGCTGTCACCAGTGATTCGGCCTGTGCCAAACGCTCCATGAGTTGATCCAAAGCCGCCTTGATTTCTTCCCGCCCCTGAACATTGGCGATCAACTCATGAATATAGAGATGCCGAATGACCGCCAGCAGTGTCGCGATGCCTTCTGGATTGACTTCCAACGCTCGATCGTAAGTCTCCTGCGCCATTTCCAGATTTTTGGCTTCCTGCCGTGTGTTGCCCTGCAGCCCCAGCCGACGCGCCACGGCCATGCGGCCATAGGCAAGGTGTGCCAATCCGACATCACTGTTTGGTACAAGTTCCACATATCGGGTCAGTTCCGCTTCACCAGGGAATCGCACATGCCCCGTCTCGTCAATATCACCAAGAAAGTTACTTTCGCCAAGGCGCATCTTGGCAATTCCAGTCATGAACAAGCTGTGGTTTGCAAGGTCGGAGCCTTCGGGCTTGTCGCGGCCAATCACTTCGGCTTGGCGCTTCAAGCCCTCCCAAAACAGATTCTGCTTCGTATTCCATGCCGCTTCATGCCACTGATCGAGCGCATCCCACGCGGCCTGATCGTTTGATGGAACGAGGTGTGCACGCTGCCCTAAGACCGCGAGGTACTCTGGATACAACTTTTGAGCACGCTCTCTGGACTCTGGCACATAGAGTTGATACGCCGCGATACGTTTTTGATGAGCTTCTTTGTTGCCAGGCTCGTGGCGCAACGACCGACCATAGTGTCGAAGCGCTTTTTCGATCTTTCCTTCTGCAACCTTGGCATCACCAACGGCAAGATTTCTCGAAACGCTTCCCTGAATTCTCAGGTAGACCAAGCCAAGTCCGACACCACCGAGAATCACAACTGAGAGGCCAATGATGCTCAGAAGGCGGGTGTTGATTTGTCGCTTTTTGGACTTGCGTTTCTTGCGGGAGTTTTTTGGGGTGCTCATGTTAATCGGTTTCCATGGAAGCGGCCTCTGCCGTCTGAATTTCGGGCCAGTCGGGAACCAGACGCATGATCTGTGGCAACATCGGCGTAAGGAATGCCTCTGACTGCTTCAAGAACGCATCTGTGTCGTAGTACTCATCGCCGGCGGCGACAAGTTGAACCTTGCAGTAATACGCATGCTTGTCGGCCCCAGAAAAGGCAGCACGCTGGCAGCCGCGGGGCGTAGCACGCCATCGTCCATTGGCAACGAAGAAGTACCCCGCGTGAATTCTCACACCAGGTTTGGCAGGATCGTTGAACTCGATATGCCGAAAGAGTTGATCGCCCACTGGCAAGTGCACATCTTCAACGACTTCGGTCAAGGGGTCTGTAAATGCAATGGTCGGGACAACTAGGTCGTCAATACGATTCGCGCCTGACCAGGTCCAATCCCTTGACACCTGCTCGATCGGAAGATTCTCAGGAGTAGGAGACGACTGCTCCTTTCCAGCAGCTTGCATGCAGCGATCTGGAACATGGGGCACCGACGACCCGCCCTGTCCCGTGTAGTACGCAACATGAAACTGGAGAACCGGATCTTGCGGACGGTCTCGATTGCCATACACACGACTGATATAACTCTTGGTTCCAAGTTGTTCCAGTGTTGCCGAATCCAATTGCGTGTCGTGCAACATCTGCCACTGATCAATGGAGGATGGGATGAGCGTCAATGGTTGCCTCAAATGAACTGCCTCGGTACGAAGATGCACATTTAGCCAGGCCGCAGCCGATTGAAAGGCCAAGCCGCCGCCAATGAGCAGCACCAGCGATGCGACAAAGATGCCCGTAATTCTTCCGCCAAAACGGATAGGTTGAAGCGTTTCGACATCGGGCTCGCTGAGTTCATCCTCCTCATCCACCACAATGTGCTTGAGTACCCACATGATGCCCAGATAGATAAAGAAGGCAGGAACCAACCACAACATGCCGATCATTGTGTGGAAGTCGCCAGCGGCGAAGCCGGAGTCGTAGGTCGCCAGAATGCCCAGCGTCATCACGCGAAGAATGTTGACGAAGATCGCCGTGGGCACTGCCATGATAACCAGTAACACACGCTGCCAAGTCGCGGCCAGCCCACCCCATGCCATCGCAACACCCAATGCAAGGAAGGCAACGAGCATTCGCATGCCACTGCACGCCTCGGCTACGTTGACAGGCACGTTCCGTCCGTTGTCAAAAATATTGATCGTATGCCCCTCGCGCGACACATCGAACCCGATGATGGACAAGCCGAACTCAGCCCCCATTGTTGCAATACCCTGCAAATGGAATGTGATAGTTTCAAGCAGCACCGGAGAAATGGTCTGGCTGAAGATCACCAGGTAGGCCACAGGAAACCACAACCACCGCATGGCGTGCCACCCGCAAAACGCAAGCACGAGTCCTGTAATTACAAAACCAGCACCCATGCCCTGAAAGTTGTGGTGCTTTATCCACACTGGTCCAAGAGACACGAGGGTGAACAATGCAATGCCCAGTACAACCAACACGAGACCGGTGACACTGGGCCTGAACGGCTCGGCCAGAATCTGACGACGGCTCATCCACACAAACCAGCCGGCAATAAAGGGGATGACCAGCGTGTGCCCCCAATCCGCCTGTTGTTCGATTGCGAAGGTCAGCTGTTGCTCAATAAAGGTCCAAAAAACAAACACGAATGCCGCTAGCAGGATTGATCCAAACAGCAGGAAGCTACCGGGCGTAACGGTTTGCTCAAATCTTGGTGGCGTCGACGGGATGCTGATGGTTTCGGGCATGAGAAAAGTCGAGTGGTAGCCGAGGAGTCGCGGCCACAACGTCACTAGCGGAAATTGACCGGCGGTGAACCAAACACGTCGTTGCCGAAGTTCCTGTCCAGAAGGAAGCCGAATCCATAATTCATGCGGAATCCATTTCGGAAGACAGCGAGCGGGTAGGCCAACCAGTTGGTGCCAACCAATATGTGATCGTTGGGTTTGAGAATGACATCGGGTTCGGTGCGACGGCGAATCGCTCCTAGGTCAAGGCGAATGGTTGCTTCGCGTCCTTCGTCTACCTGACGGACTAGATCGACCCGGTCTGGAATCGCCAGTGCACTCAAGCCACCAGCCATGGCAATAACTCGGCTCAGCGTAATGCGATCAGTTGAAGGTAGAGCGTACGCATTGGGTTGATTGACTTCACCGCTAATGTAAACCAGCCCAACCTCCGGACCGTCTACATAGATCTGATCGCTTGGGCGAAGAATGAGATTTAAACTCATATCACCATGGGCAAGACGCTGGTATGGAATCTCAATCACACGCTCGACAACAAAGTCATCCTCAGGGGTCTGCGTACGATCGACTGTCGTCCTGTTGGTAGACGGCGAGCCTGTTCGCCTTTTGACCCAGCGATCCTGCTTTGGCAGAAAGACATAAGGTGACTCTTGGTCAGGCTGCGAAGGCCGCCTCGCTAGGCCAACCCTAGGAAGCATGACCGCCGATGGAGTGATGTCTTCAATATCAATGGGTGGTGAAGCGGAGTCTTCCCACACACCGGGGCTCGGTGGAGGAGTTGTCTCTTGAGGAGCCTCACTGGCAGGCTTAGGCTTCGACTGATCGTCATCCTGCAATTGATCAATCAGCGACTCAATGTCGACCGGAGGTTTCTCTCTGGTAGTTCGTTTCTTGGCAGTGGGTTGTTCTGCTCGACGTGACGCATGCCATGTTGGGTGCATATCGCGATCGATGGCCACTTGCCGAACAATGTAAATGCGACGGGTTGACAACGGCACACCACCGGACATCGCCAGCGCATCGAGCAGCCGAAGATTCGGGTCCTGCAGATTCCAGCGACCGGGTTGATTGATGTGGCCAAAAATCGTGTACGTCAGCGCGCCGCCATCGACCAAATTCACCGTCACAGTAGGGTTGGCCATGACGGACTTTGACAACCGCCCGGCGATCTCTTTCTGCAATTCAGGAACTGACATCCCTGCAGCTGGCACTTCGCCAAGCGTTGGAACGTGCAACATGCCGCCTTGGTCGACTCGACCTGAGAACGGAAAGAACTGACCGGGCGTGTACAACTCGTAAATCTGAACCTCAACCAAGTCGCCCGGATGCAACAGGTACGCCAGATCGGTCGGCAGCAGGTCGTCGCGGGACACTGGAGTGGTCTTGCCCCATGGATCTGCAACCGGCTCGATGGCCGCAATTCGATCGAGCACTGGCATGGTGACCGGCGTCGTTCCGAAGTACCCCGTCTTGGACGGATCAAAGAAACTATTAACCTCGCAGCCGGCGGCCCCAAGCACGAGAAGCCCGAGCATGGCGACCAATGGCCGCCATAACGATGGCGGCCTGGGTGCTCGGTTCGAATCAATCGTCACAGTGTCGCTCTCCAAACTCGCTCCGCCCCTCGCGGAGTGCGGACTGTACCCCACGGAGGGGCAGCAGACCGCCTTTTATCGTCGCCAACGGAGGGTTGCGCTCACATTCCGTGGTCGATCTTCAAGACCCTTCCCTCTGATACCAAGACGTCCTACCTCGGCACGATGTGCGGAGCAATCTCGCAATTCCGATGAAATTGATGCGAGATCATGGGAGATACAATGCGGGGATGCCCAGCCACCAGTCATCCAGCGAGCACGTCGCCCAGCGTCACCCACGCGCATTGGGCGGGGACACGGCTCGAGGTCGCCTAAGCGAGGCCATTTTCAGTTTGTCCGACCGCGTCCTGTCCAATGCCAAAGCGCAGACGATGATGATCGGCCGCAAGCCATCGTGGATTCGCGCCAAGGCCCCCGGCGGCGAGACGTATCTGGCCACCAAATCCACCATCACCGCCAATGGATTGCACACGGTTTGCCAAGAGGCTTCATGCCCCAACATCGGTGAGTGCTGGGCCCGCGGTACGGCCACGATCATGATTCTCGGGGATGTCTGTACCAGGTCATGTGGATTCTGTAATGTCAAGACTGGACGGCCTTCACAGGTTGACCGAGATGAGCCCAAGAGAGTTGCTAATGCACTGTCCGAAAGTGGGTTGCGACATATCGTCATCACCTCGGTCGATCGGGATGACCTTCCTGACGGTGGTGCTGCCATATGGGCCGAAACCATCGAACGAGTTCATGAAGCATGCCCTGACATGTCTGTAGAAGTACTCACGGGGGACTTCAAGGGGGACCTCAATGACTTGCAGACCGTCATGGATGCCAAGCCCGAAATTCTCGCTCACAATGTCGAAACCGTCCCACGAATGCACCCCGCAGTGCGGCCCCAAGCACGCTACGACCGATCCCTGAGAGTCTTGGCTCACATCGCCGAGGGTAGTCTGACCGCCAAAACAAGCCTCATGGTGGGCATCGGTGAGCGTGATGATGAACTTGAAGCCACCATCATCGATATCCGCAACGCCGCATCGACCGACATTTTGACGATCGGTCAATACCTTCAACCCACCCGCAACCACCTCCCTATCCATCGATGGGTGGAGCCTGGGACATTTGACCACTGGAAACAAGTAGGCCTCGATGCGGGTTTTCGCGTGGTGGAGTCTGGTCCGCTGGTCCGCAGTTCCTATCACGCCGAAGAACAAGCCCAGCGGCTTGGCCGCTAGATCCACCAAACGGCAGCAAAGGCAACCATCCGGCTGAACTCCAACCTGCAAAAACGACTGGACGATCCCGCGTGGGGACCGTCCAGTCGGAGAGAGAGGAGAGAGTCGAAGTTGAGGACGCTCGGAGCGTCTGGGAAGGACAACGCACACCAGCCGTTGCCCTTTCAGGCTTTGATTAAAAAATGTACGATTGAGCCGATATCCCCTCCATGCCACTCGAATCCCCCCCAAATCCCATTTCTGGTCCCCTGACGACGTGAAGCCCGAGCCCTCACAGCACGAAAATGGCCCCCCTACTGGTGTGGCCCCACTATCAACATGGCGGGAGCAATTCTTTTCGCTCCGGGCGATCGCCCTCATCGTCATTGCTGTGGGTGCTGCGGCCCTGACCGGGCTGGTAGCCCTGTACTTTCGGCAGGCCGACATTTATGGCTCGGACCTGTTTCTCCAACTTCACGAAATGGACACCATCCTTGGTGTGTCCCTTCCAGGTGGGACGGGCATCTGGCTTGCTGCGACGCTGGTAATTGTGACCATGGTGGCGATCATCGTGCTCCGCGATAGGTTCTTTCCGGGAACCGAAGGCACCGGCATTCCCCAAGTGATCGCCTGCCTCAAAGTCCCGGACTCTGGCTTTCGCAAGTACATGTTGTCGATTCGAATCGGCGTTGGCAAGATCATCCTGCTGACCATGGGGTTCTTCGGGGGCATGACCATCGGCCGTGAAGGGCCGTCGGTCCACGTAGGCGCCTGCCTGATGTACCTAGTCACCAAGGTCAGCCGATTCCCCGACCACCTCGTGCAACGTGGCCTCATTCTTGCTGGTGGTGGAGCAGGCATCGCCGCTGCCTTCAACGCACCGATTGCTGGCATGATCTTCGCCTTCGAAGAAATTGGACGTTCATTTGAAAAAAACAACGCGGCCACGATCGTCCGAACGGTCCTGATCGCTTCTCTGGTCGTTATTGCCAGTTTGGGATGGGACTACCTGTTTTACGGTCAGGTCAAACATGAATTTGGCTTTGCGCCACTGCATTGGTTATGCGCTGCCATCATCGGTGTGATTGGCGGATTCCTCGGCGGGCTGTTCGCCATGGTGGTAGTTCGCGCCACGCCGATGGTCACGCACTGCCTAGGCAAAAAGAGATGGCTGACCGCTGCGGGACTTGGCGTCGCCCTAGCCATTACGGGTGTCGTCTCACAAGGGCAGAGCTATGGCAGCGGATACTCCCAAGCTCGCGCCATCCTTATTTATCGCGATACTGACTACTACCAAACGCTAGGCGTGGCCCGTGATGCCGACGCAAAGGCCATTCGAGACGCCTACGAGGCGCTTTCGCACAGCAATACGCTGCTCGACCACAAAGGACATGCCATCGACAGCGTCCTTGCAGTTGAAGCGGCCTACCAGACCCTCGGGGATACAAATGAACGCGACTTCTACGACCGCTGGGTCATCGCTCAGGGCGACTATCCGTGGTGGTATGCCCCGGCCAAAGCAACCGGTTCATTCTTCAGCCTCATCAGCGGTATTCCAGGAGGGCTCTTTGACCCGAGCCTTTCAGTAGGTGCAGGTTTGGGGGATGCGTGCGCTGATTATTGCCATGACCTGTTCGGCGGTATTCGCCCACAGTTTGTGATCATGCTGTTCATGGTGGCCTACTTCGCCGGTGTTGTGCAAAGCCCAATTACCGTCTTTGTCATCATGATTGAAATGACCGACGCGCGGTATGCAACACTGCCGCTGATAATGACATCCATCATCGCGTACGAGTGTTCCTCACTGGTGTGCAAGACCGCGATTTACGATGCATTGGCGGAAGTCTTCTTAAGCAACATTAAGAAGCGAGCCGAAGCGTCCGGCGAGCACTTCTCAGGCTGACCCCCGGACCTCCAAGGCAAGTTGTCACAACTGATACGACCGGCATTGCGGTTGGTTCAACGATGTGCCGCAAATTGTGCGAACCCCCCCTAGGTTGGGGCGTAGAGGGCTCTGCGGCAATGATGCCGCCCACCGAGCACACTCTATGGTCGAACAAAGAACCCAATCAGATTTAGATCTGTACTTTCGCGACATCGGACGGATCAACCTGCTGGAACAATCGGAGGAACGTGACCTTGCATGGCGAATCGTCAACGACGCATGCCCCGATGCCAAGTCTCACATGATCCAAGCAAATCTTCGCCTTGTGGTGAGCATTGCCAAGCGGTATGCCGGACGTGGTGTGCCGCTGGCGGATCTCATCAACGAGGGCAATCTTGGTTTGATCCGCGCCGTCGAACGATTTGACCCCGCACTGGGACATCGGTTTTCCACCTACGCCACGTGGTGGATCCGTAAGACCATCAAGCAGACACTCGAAATGGTTGGTCACCCGATGCACATTCCTGCCTATATGCAGCAGCGAATGGCGTCGTGGAATGAGACCTTGCGACAACTTCAGGAGGATCTGGGTCGAGCACCAACACCACAGGAGATGGCCGCGGCCATGCGTGTCCCCCGTTGCAAACTCGATCTTGTTCGTCGAACGCTCGCTGCCACACGATCAGCCGCGCACCGCCGGCTCGATCAAGAGGGGCGATTGCAAAATTGCGTGGACGATCATGCCGATGTCGCCCAATCAAATGGTGACTGCCAAAGCGAAAAACGGGATGATCTCGCCAAGATCGGTGCCATTCTGCAGTCACTGGACGGTGTCCAGGCCGACATCGTGCGAATGCGATTTGGTCTAGATGGTCAACCGCCGCGAACATTGCAGGAAACGAGTACAGAAGTTGGACTTACCCGCGAACGCGTTCGCCAGATCGAACACCGTGCATTGGCCCATATTCGACACGCGTTCAACTACGCCCCTCGCCGAGCGGGTTGATTAGGGTGTGGGGGGCTCAGCCACCGGCGTGCTCGCTGCATTCCACAGCGACATCAGCAGCATGCCCAGCATCAAGAACTGCACACCAAAGAGCAGCCCCGGTGCCCACAGCGCATCGGATGGGTACCACCACAGCAGCAGTCCACCCAAGAGCAAACCTGCGCAGCCGCTGATCACCTGTAGTCCAGGCGACACACTCGATCGCCACGGGACTCCGAGAAGATCGCTGAATCCGCGAATCAGCGAGAAGATCGCCAGTACAAGGGTGATCGCCTCAAGCCCCTCAAACGGCCAGATCAACAGCAGCAGACCTAGCGTCAGGAGCAGCACGCCGGTAAGTGCGGTCGCGCCTCGGTGTTCGCTTCCTCCTACGCCGCTTCGAAGAAGCCCCAGGAAGCCGATGACGACACACAGAATGCCCAGCAACAGATCGACCCACAGGCTGGCAATGCCCGCAAACATAATGGCCAAGAAGCCCCCAACCAAGCACACGATTCCTTCCACCAACAGCACGGATCGCCCGCGACGAAGCATGTCCATGACATCGGCTTGTGAGGGCATTGTGGGGGTGGTCTTGTCTGCGGTCGTGTCGGCCATGTGGCGGTGCTCCTTGAGTGAGTGAGTGAAGAGGAGCGTCATGCTACCGATGTGCCATGCAACACGGGATCCGCCAAAGACGGATCCCGTGAGGGCGAGCGATTCAGTGCTGGGAGGAGGGAGCAGCAAGGTGTTGGCCGCCACGCGAACCGCTCGACTTAGGAGCGTGGCGCCGTTGGGGGGGGTGAAGATCACTCAGTTGGTGCGGATATCTATCTTCCGCGGCTCGGCACATTTGGCCTTGGGGAGGGTTAGATACAACACGCCGTCGCGGTAGTTCGCGGTGATCGTGGCTGCATCGATTCCAGTACCAATCCGGAAGGACCGACGAAAGTCGCCTACGCCGTATTCCTGATGGCGAATTCGCCCCAGCGTTTCGTACCGATCCTCCACGGTGGCATCGATCACCAGCATGTTGTCATTGATCGAAATGGCAATGCCCTCAATCGAGGCGCCTGGCATATCAGCGACGACGCGGTACTCCGTACTAGTTTCAAAGACGTCGACCGGCGCCCGGTAGTTCTGCGGATGCTTGACGGCCGTGCCGGTCGTGTCTGTGTTGCATGTGCCGCTGTTGCAGCAATTCGTGTCACTGTTGATGTTGGTCTTGGTAGTCATGTCAAAACTCCTGTTCGGGTAGTTGGGGGTGTACTGCAAGAGGGGCCGTGAAGTGACGTCATCGTGCGGTGATGTCAACTTGCCGAGTGCAGCTCTGCTGTGATTTGGGCAGAACGATGGTGAGGATGCCATTTCCCAGGCTTGCGTCAACGGCCTCGTCGCTAATGCCGGCAGGCAGTCGCATAGAACGCTCAAATCGAACGGTGGATCGTTCGCAGCAGATGGTGTCCGCATCTTCGGGCGTATTAACGGCGTGCTGGCCTTCGATGGTCAGAATGCGATCGGTGATGCTCACTTTGAGGTCGTTTTTTGAGATGCCTGGCATCTCGGCTTCAATGACAATGGTGTCATCTCGTTCGATGACATTGACCAATGGGTTGGTCCGCATGGCGTCAAAGAAGCGGGAATGGGGAAGCATCGCTCCAAGCGACGGCGTCATGGCGCGGTCAAAGAGGCGATCGATTTCGTTTCGGACGATGTCCATGGCGTTGGTCGTGGGTGTGAGCAATGTTCGAGTAGTCATGACTGTGCTCCTGCTGTCGACCGAGTTCATCACAGAACCCGGGACTTGTCTGGTGTGTGGTTCCGACACATGTCGTCACCTGCCTACACCAAAGCAACACATGTGCCAAAGTTAAATCGTGCCTTTGCATCCACTAATGCATGATTGATTGGTGGTGCGACTGCCAGTTACGACAATGGCGTGTCAGGGTGGCAACTACCACCGCAGTTGGTCCATCATGACCTGACCAGCAACGCAAGTTCCTCTTTGGGGCATGCGCTGAATTGGTCGCAATGACGCGGTTGATCATCGTTGTCTCACAGCCGCCCATCATGGCGCCGGGAAACTGACCTGTGGGGGCGAAGATGCCGGGCCATGGCTCGTTGCTGGTAAACCAGTTGGTCGTAGGGGCGATGCCCATTTGACTGTTGTATCTGAAGGTGGCTTGACCGCTCTTCCCGTATGCGGCACAGCTGGTGCCCATAGTCTCATTGAAACGGGTGCGATCGGCGTTGTTCTTGACCTGTACTTTGATTGATCTTTTCGTATTCCTTGGTGTTGAGAACTGATTCAGGAATCCGAGACACGTCCGCAACGTTGCGGAAGTCCATTGGGCCCCTGAGAAGAGGATGGGTCATCGGCACGAGAGTCGATCGACAGTCGATCGGCTAGCGTTCGCGCCGTAACCATTGAGCCTGCGGCAATGCCGCCAAGGCCATCCGTTGCGTATGTCTCGAGTTGGTCGTTCGCTTTATGGTCCCGATCCAGCGGGACCAGTACATGCACCACCCCACGCTGATTGCGGATCACTTGAATTCGCCCACGTGGTCGTCGGTGCAGTTCGATGCGAGTACTGACCTTGTCGATGCCAAGACGCACTTCAGTGTTCCGCTCGCGGCGGGACGCAATGGTCAACACGCGGCCTCGGAGGTGTACATCCACATCTCCAGCCACGGTCGTTGGGAGTCCTGTCGTAATCATCAACCACTGATCGGGCAGCATGCGGCACTGGAGGCCTTCCTCCATGTGTCCGCCTGTCTTGGTGTTCGGCGTCGTGTCGATGTACGTGTTGTTGATCATGACGATGCTCCAATACGGCCTTGGCCGCGTGTACCCCCGATTTCGTTCGAGGACGCATCACTGACAACAATCCGCGTACCCAACAGCCTTGACCAACGGTGCATTCCTGAAAGATTGGCGCCAAATCACTGTTTGAAGTCACGCCATGGTCATTTGACGCTCGCCGTAGTGGGGCGCGTTCCCCGCGAGCAAGTCGCCGACGTTCCCGCAAAATGCGGCGTCACCTGCCACTGGCCAAACGCGTTTCGACTCGGCAATCCGACCCTCGCCGTCCACCCACACCCCAACTACGCTTTACCGCCACCAAAGCTACATGCTGCCGCGGTGGCAGGTGTTATCACGGGCGGCAGTCCGATTCCAGCACGCGAATTTTGGGGTCATCCTCTACACACCCACGCAGTGAAACGATCCCTAGCACGCAAGCCGCCGATGCCAGCGCATCGGCCTGGGCTGCGGTTGGCGCAATGACGGTGATGTTGGGATGCGATCGCACCCATCGGCCCGTCCGCGGATCGAGCAGATGTGACCAGGTGTGCCCGTCGGTCTCGATGGACTGCTGCGATGCGCCCGAGGTAGCCACCCCACAATGAGACAGCGTGAGCACAGACGGCCTGTCCACCCGTGAGATCCGCCATCCGTTCAGTCCCGGAGGCGCGTGCCCAATGGCGATATCACCGCCGATGTCCACGAGGGCCGCTTGACTGCCGTTGGATGCCAGCACAATGATGGCCTCATCGGCCGCCCACCCCTTGCCGATCCCGCCAAAGTCCAGCCACGGAACCGGCGACGTAAAACGAATGTGGGCATTGGAAACATCCACGGTCAGACACTCATCCCCCACCGGCTCCACATCGCTCGGCGGCTCGCCATCGCATCGGCTGGCCCGCCACGCTGCTGTGGCACGGCCACACCGAATGTCGAAAGCACCGCCTGTCTGACGTCGAATCTGCTCAGCGAGCACCAGCGGGCCGGCCAAATCGTCGCTGATGGTCACCCACGTGTCTGTGGGGGCTTTGCGAAGGCGAGCGACCTCGGAATGGACCTGCCAATCGCTCAGCACATCTTCGATGGAGCCGATCCGGCTAAAGGCCGCCGCAGCGGCGGTTCGTGCGTGGTCCTCGCCACGGGCGTACAGGACGATCCTCGCCTCGGTCCCCATGCGGATCTGGGTGAATTCAAATCTCTCCAGAGGCCTCGAACACGCCCCGGATACCCCCACAATCAGCAGTAGTATGGTTGGGATGATGTTCATGACGCCTCTCGCACTCGCTATCTCGCTGACCGCTGCACCAACTTCGTTCGCGGAGCCCGTGCCTGGTACTTCCCTCAGTATCACCATGATTCCGGTCCAGTGCAGCGATGACGCCCCAACTATCTGGGTGGCCCGCGATGAAACCAGTTGGGATCTCTACGACTCACTGGTCTATCGGCTGGACGTTCCCAAGGGCGAAGCGGACGACGACGGTGGGTTGACTCGCCCGACAAAGCCATATCTGATGGCCGACCGCGGGTGGGGCCATGCTGGATATCCGGCGCTGAGCGTCAACTACACCGGGGCGGAAGCCTTCTGCGCCTGGATGAGCGCCAAAACTGGGCGACCCTGGCGACTGCCGACTGTGGCAGAATGGAAGGCGATGTGCGCCACAAGCGGTATCACGCCGCAAGAACTGACAAAATATGCATGGGTCAAGGACAACGCAAAACGCAAGACCCATCCGCTCGGGAGCCTCGCTCCCGACGCCAACGGACTGCACGATCTACACGGGGATGTCGCCGAGTGGTGCACGACACCAGACGGGAGATTTGTTCTGATGGGGCTGTCCTATCAGGATGCCACCCCCACCGAATTGTGCAGCGCCCAGAAGACACCCGTTCCGGAGTGGAACGACACCGATCCCCAAATCCCAAAGAGCATCTGGTGGCTGTCTGACGCAGCCTTCGCGGGCTTCCGCGTTGTGTGCGAAACACCACCACCCGCTGCAACCAACTCCACCGAGGATCCCGAGAAGGAGCCGACCTCATGAGTGAATCAACCAACGATCCAATCGGTGACGTCTCGCGTCGCACCTTTGTTCGTACCAGCAGCGTAGGGCTTGGCGCACTGGCCGCCGCCGCCCCCATCTCGATGGCCTGGGCCGGCGGTGATGATCGCATCAAGGTCGGCCTGATCGGCTGTGGTGGAAGAGGCAGCGGCGCCGCCGGTCAGGCACTCAATGCCGACGATGGCGTCGTGCTGTACGCGATGGGTGATGCATTCAGTGATCGACTCGAAAACAGCCGCGGCCATCTGACCGACCGATACGGCGATCGTGTGGACGTCCCCCAAGAACGTCGATTCACCGGCTTCGATGCCTACCAGAAGGTGCTCGATAGCGACGTCGATGTCGTCATTCTCACGACACCGCCCCACTTCCGGCCAGATCACTTTGAGGCGGCAGTCAAAGCCAATAAGCACATCTTCATGGAGAAGCCCATGGCCGTCGACGGTCACGGCGTCCGCAAGGTGCTCGCCAACGCCAAGATCGCCAAGGACAAGGGCCTCAATGTCATGGGTGGATTCTGCTGGCGGTACAACCACCCAAACCGCGAGTGCTACAAACGAATTCATGATGGTGCCATCGGCGACATTGTGTGCGCCCACTCGACCTACCTCACCGCGCCCCTAGGTACCAAGCCCCGACAAGACGGTTGGTCAGACATGGAGTGGCAACTTCGCAACTGGCAGCACTTCAACTGGCTCAGCGGTGACCACATCGCCGAGCAAGCCTGCCACGCGATTGACAAGATCAACTGGGCCAAGAACGGCATGAAGCCAGCCAAGGCCATCGCGCTGGGCGGTCGGCAGATGCGAGAAACGCCCGAGTCGGGCAATGTCTACGATCACTTTTCGGTCATGTACGTCTACGACGATGGCTCACGGTGCTTCCACGATTGCCGGCAAATGCCCGGTTGTTGGAATGACAACACCGAGTACCTCATCGGCACCAACGGAAATTGCTACGTCAACTCATGGGGCCCCACGCAAGTTATTGAGGGACCCAACGCTTGGGAGTATGAGGGCCCTAATCCGAATATGTATCAGGTCGAACATGACGAACTCTTCCAAGCCGTCCGTGGCAAACGCCCGCGAGTAGATGACACCGAAGCCATGATGGCCAGTACCTTGATGGCCATCATGGGACGCATGAGCGCCTACAGCGGCCAGCAAGTGACTTGGGACGACGCCCTCAACAGCGACGATCGCCTTGGGCCAACGTCCTACGCACTTGGGGAGTTGCCGGTTATTTCGGTCTCAATACCCGGCCAACTCGGCACATGGAATAAATGGAATGAGGGCAACGGATGACCATCGATCGACGCACGTTTCTCAACACCACTGTCGTGGGCGCCGTCGCGGTGCCCGCCATCGCCCGATCAGCCTTCGCCGCTGGCAATGACCGCCTAGGCTTGGGCGTCGTCGGATGCGGCGGACGCGGCACCGGGGCCGCCTTCAATGCCATCTCTGCATCGCCTGACATTGACATCGTCGCCATCGGCGACCTTTATGCCGACCGGCTCAACTCCAGCCGATCGCATATGGGCAAACTCAACGAACGCATGAAGGTCACTGATGACGACTGCTACACGGGCTGGAATGCCTATCAGCAGGTAATGGGCCGACCCGATGTCGACGTCGTCATTCTCGCCACACCCCCACACTTCAGACCCGAACACTTTCGTCACGCGATCGCGTCGGGCAAACACGTCTTCATGGAGAAGCCAGTGGCGGTTGATCCCGCTGGCATCCGCAAAGTCATCGCTGCGGCTGCACAAGCCGACACAAAAAACCTCTCGGTCGTTGCTGGCACACAACGACGCCACGAAGCCTGTTACCTCGATGCCATGCGACGCATTCGCGATGGTGAAATTGGCGAGCCTGTTTCGGCCTGCTGCTATTGGAATCAGGGAGGCCTGTGGAGCCACGATCGCCAGCCGGACTGGACCGACATGGATTGGCAACTACGCAACTGGCTCTACTTCACCTGGCTCAGCGGCGATCACATCACCGAACAACACGTTCACAACCTCGATGCCACCAACTGGGCACTGGGCAGCCATCCTGTGAAAGCCACGGGCATGGGCGGTCGCCAGACCCGCATCGAACCACGCTTCGGACACGGGTTCGATCACTTTGCCATCGACTATGAATACCCCGGTGGCATTCATGCCATGAGCATGGCCAGACAAGCCGATGGATGCGTTGGACGCGTCGAAGAAATCATCCAAGGCACCAAGGGGCGTAGTGTCACCAGCAGCGGACGCGCGCGATTCGAGGGTGGTCCGAGTTGGACCTTTGAGAATGACAACCCGAACCCCTACGTCGTAGAGCATCGCGATCTGCATGCGAGTATTCGCGGCGAACAGCCCCGGCTCAATGAAGGACAGCGAATCGCAGAATCCACACTGACGGCCATCATGGGTCGTATGAGCGCTTACAGCGGCAAGACCATCACATGGGACGAGGCCATGAACGCAGACTTGGACATGACACCCCCGCAGTACGCCTTTGGAACGCTGGCCACCCCGGTCATCGCGCGGCCGGGTACTACGTCCATGGACGATGAACTCTGGCCTCAGAGTGACGAGGTGACGACATGACCATGAACCGCCGCACCTTTGTCGCCGCGGGTCTCGCCGGCGTGGCCGGTTCACTGGCGCACGGACATCCGGACCACGAAGACCCATACCCACCGGACTTCCCTCCGGGCGACCCGAGACGCAACGACCCTGTGTTCAATCCCATGCCAGACCAAGAACCGCGTCGCTCGAATGCTGCCGCGACCTACACCTTGGACTACGCGCCGCATTTCGGCATGTTCCATCACCACGCCGGTGAAGACATGATCGATCAGATCGACTTCATGGCCGAAGCGGGCTTCCGGTCGATCGAAGACAACGGCATGCGCAGCCGGAGCGTCGAGGATCAACAACGCATCGCCGATGCGTTGCAACGACATGACATGCGCATGGGGGTCTTCGTCATGAATATGGATGGTGCGTGGCGACCGAGCCTGACCACCGGCGACGCCGGCGAGCGGGCGCTATTTGTGCAGAATGCCAAGGACTCGATCGAGGTTGCCAAGCGTGTCAACGCCAACTGGATGACCGTTGTGCCAGGCATGGTGGCTCAAGGTGTCGATGAAGACACCCAGATGGCCAATGTTGTGGAGTCACTCAAGCAGGCCGCCAACGTACTGGAAGAACACGACATCGTCATGGTGTGCGAGCCGCTGAACTGGCGAGATCACAACGGGCTCTATCTGCGATTTACGCCCCAGTCGATGGAAATCATGAAACGGGTCGACTCACCCTCGTGCCGCATCCTGCAGGATCTCTATCACCAGCAGGCAACCGAAGGCAATCTCATCGATCATATGAACGCCGCGTGGGACTACATCCCCTACTTCCAAGTGGGAGACAACCCCGGACGCCGCGAACCGGGCACCGGTGAAATCAACTATGCCAACGTGTTCAAACACATGCACGAGCGAGGCTTCACCGGCATCGTGGGCATGGAACACGGCAAGAGCATCGGTGGCAAGAAGGGTGAGGTCGCGCTCATTGAGGCCTATCGCACCGTCGACCCGGCATGATCCCCGCCGGTGTGCATGTGGGTTGCCCGTGAAGCCCTTCAGGTTCTCTCGGCCAGTTCCTTCCTGCCCGGGTAGAACGCCAGCATCAGCAGCAGACAGCCGATGGCCATGTACATCGGAACGGAGAAGAGCTTGCTGTAATCTGTCTCGCCATTGGTTGTCGCCCACACGCCAACCAGATTCACTGTAAACAGGCTGCCGACAACCGTACCGATGCCCACGATGACCAGGTTGAACAGGTTCTGCGCTGTCGCCTTCACATCATCCGAGCACTCTTCATCCACGATCATGAAGGCCACAAAGATGAAGCAGCCAAAGCAGATCCCGTGCAGGCTGACAGCTGTAATGAGTGTCACCATGCTTGGAATTCCAACGGCCGAACTCAACCAGTCAACCTGCAAAAAGAGGAACATCCTCGCCGCATAGGCGGCCAGGCCGATGATCAGCAAGGTCTTGCGCGACCATTTCGCCGCAATGAAGGGAATCAGGAACAAGACGAGGATTTCCATCCCCTGCCCGATGGTCATAAGCCCGCCGCCCCCGACACCGAAGATGTTGTTAATTGCCTGTGTTAATTCTTCGCCCTTGTTCTGATGCCCCCGCAGAAATGGCCCGGTGAAGATGAAGTAGAACTGGTGAATCATGCTGACTGGAACCGCAATAAGAAAGAGGGTCACGAGAGGTGCTGATCGCACTTCCTTGAGCGTCTCGGCCAGAGCGTACTTCTGCTTGCCAGATTGTGGAGGGGTCCTGGGAAGCGTGAAGCAGTAGATGCCCATGACAACACCAATGACAGCACTGATTCGGAACGCGTTGACCATCCCCGCCGCCTGCTCAATTTCCTTTTCGGAAATCGTTGCGCCCACAGGCGTGAAGTAAACGTACAGCAACTGTCCCACACCAATTCCAACTGCGATCCAGCCGAGGGTCCCCCAGAGCCGGATACGACCGAAGTCACGATCACGATCCGGCATGTGGTGAAATGCCAAAGAGTTGGTCAATGCGAGCGTCGGTGCGTAGATCAATGAATACAGGATGGCAAGTGAAAGAAACAACCAGAATCCAGTCCCAACTTCACCTTCTACAGGCGTGTTCTGAACTGTCGACATGATCCAAACAACTATGGCGCCGGCGATGTGGCTCAGTCCGAGGTACTTCTCGGTGTTGAACCACCTGTCGGCAACCTGCCCCGCGATGAAGGGACCGAGGATCGCCCCGACACCCCCGGCGGTAAATATCCAGCCGATTTCAACCCCTTGGAATTTCAGATTGATGCTCAGATAGTCTGCGAGGAAGGGAAGCCACGCCCCCCAGATCGCGAACTGTAGGAACATCATGAATGACAGACGAGACCCTAAGGAAAAGCTCATGCGAGGGTTGCTGTTGAATTTTTTCTCGGCGTTGAGTGTTGACATGGGCGGAGGGTATCGCAGAATCACCCCGGTCACCGCGGTACCATGGCCGCCATGTCCCGCGTCGTCGACCTCCGAAGCGATACCGTCACCCAGCCCACCGATGCGATGAAGCAGGCCATGATCGTTGCGCCCTTGGGCGACGACGTACTCGGGGACGATCCAACTGTGCTGGCGTTGCAGGACCACTGCGCCGCAATCTTCGGCAAGGAGGCTGCATGCTTCGTGCCGTCAGGGTCGATGGCCAATCAAGTCGCCATCCGCGTCCAGACCCGGCCCGGCGACGAGATCATCTGCCACGAACACAGCCACATCTACTGCTACGAAGGTGGGGCCTGGGCTGCCGTCTCGGGCTGCTCGATCGCCCTGCTTCGAGGCTCGCGCGGACAGTTCAATGCGAGCGATGTCGACGCCGCCATCCGCATGGATGATCATCACTTTCCAAGATCACGGTTGCTTGTCGTGGAGAACACACAGAATCGCGGGGGCGGTGCTGTCTGGCCACTGGATCAAATTGAACAGGTCACAGCGACTGCAAAACAGCATGGCATGCGATGCCATCTCGATGGAGCTCGCATCTGGAATGCGTGCGCCGCAACAGGAGTGCCACCCTCGATGTGGGCCGCTCACTTCGACACCGTGTCGGCCTGTTTCTCCAAGGGGCTTGGCTGTCCCGTCGGCTCGATTGTCTGTGGTGATACAGACACCATCACGCACGTACATCGCGCACGCAAGATGTTTGGCGGCGCCATGCGACAGAGTGGCATGCTCGCCGCCGCAGCGATGCACGCACTGGATCATCACGTCGACCGACTCAGCGACGATCATACGCACGCCCGCCAACTAGCCGAAGTGCTCTCAGACTGCCCGGGCGTTGATCTGGATGCTTCGAGTGTGGACACCAATATCGTGTACTTTGACGTGCACGGTGATGCGGCATCGATCGTAGCCAGCCTCGACACAGCGGGTATTCGCATGCTCCAGACCGGCCCACACACCGTCCGCGCCGTGACGAGCCTAGCCGTCACACGTTCAGATATTGACTTCACATGCAACGCGATCCCACCGCTACTTGCTCAGGAGACTGCGACATGATCGCCAACTATCTTGAACTTCCCAGTGGATCTGAGCCCCCGCAACTTCTCAATGCCGTCATTGAAATTCCACCTGGTAGTGCCAACAAATACGAGTACGACAAACAACTCAATGTGTTTCGGCTTGACCGGACACTCTTCAGCCCCGTGCACTATCCCGGTGCCTATGGGTTCATTCCCCGAACCCTGGCAGAAGACGATGACCCGCTCGATGTGCTCGTACTGCTCGAAGGCCACTGTTTCACCGGGGCGGTAGTCGAAGTCCGGCCCCTGGGCGTCTTGGAGATGAAGGACGACAAGGGGCTCGACCACAAGATTCTGGCAGTTCCGACGCATGATCCGCGAAAAGATGAGATGCATGGGCTGCAGAATGTGTCACGCCACACGCTCCGCGAAATCGACTACTTCTTCCACATCTACAAGGAGTTGGAAGGCAAGGAAACTGACACCTACGGTTGGCAGGATCGCGTCGAGGCTTATCGCATCATTGAAGAGTCGATCGAACGCTACGGCTGACCGCAGACGTCGCCCATCGACTCGATGACGACGATCAGATCGTTCAAGTCGACCCGCAGATCACGCTTGGCTGGCGCCACATCTGCACGAATGTGTTGATCGCCCAACTTGAGTGGTCCCCACGCATGCAGCACCGCGATGAGGTCCATCACGTCTACACGATCATCGAGTGTGATATCGCGTGAGCAGGCCACTGAAGGCCCGTCAGCATCTCCGCCGATGAATGTGCCGCACTCCAATACGACACCGCCGCCCATGTCGTACAGGCAGCCCAACGCAATCTCGACATTGTCATGGACGCCGGATTCATCGCAATCATCCCATGGCTGCTGAAGCATGCAGTTGAACTCTGCCGCCGAGAGATCTGTCTGCGCAAACCCAGACGGGATGCCATTTCCTGCCGACGGTCCGACAATGGCAAAGGACGAAGACGCCTCCAGCCATGTCGTCTCGATCACTCCATCCTGGTGCAGCAACATCTGCATGCTGACCTGATCACCGGCGCTTGAAGCTGAACCCGAGTACATAGGCACATTCAACCACGTGATGGCTATTGATCCGAGCGGACCAGTGGCAACAGTCACCATGCCACCCGCCGTCGGATCAAGGTCCGTCCGCATCGCGGCGATACCCACCGACTGGAAGTGATTTTGAGGCAGATGCGAATAACCGGTTTCAGCAGTTCCAAAGGTGACGTAGCCGTTGCTCCCGACAAACATGTCATTGTAAGACTGGCCTTCAAAGGGGAACGAGAATCCAAGAGGCCACAGCACCGAGTCGTCCTCATCCATCAGCACCTCGGTTCCACTGAGTGGATCGATCTGAAAGTCCGTTGCCGGTGTCGTGCAGACCTCCCAATGAGGAGGTGAGGCATCTGGATGCGGCGTCCAACGGACCTGTCGCATCCCAAGATCGACGTCGGCAGCGAAGTGCTCGACACCCCACCACGGATCGCCTGGAAGCGGAATCTCACATGCATCCGATACACCATTGGTGTTGCAATCAGCAAATGCCATTTCGGCGTGCGGATCGCAGTTAAAAGCATCGGACAGATCGGTCTCCATGAAGCCCAGCGGCACGCCACCACCAGCCGAGATACCCGACACCGCTTGATCTACATCGAGCAGTTCCCAAGTGGACTCAAACGCGCCATCGGGATGCAACGCCAATTGCACGCGATTAATCCGTTCGGACTGCTGCCACAGTGGGACATCGAGCCAGGTGATGATCAGCGACCCTGCCGGACCGGGCCCAACACGGACATCACCGGAAACCGAGGGGTCGAAGTCGGCAAAGAGCGCGCTGATGCGAGGCATCGAGAAGTGAACAGAAATCGATGGCTGATAAGTCGTGTCGGTCTGGCCAAAGGTGACATAGCCATTGCTGCCGATACCGATCTGGTTCCAGTTCTGCCCCATGAATGGGAAGGCGAACGGCATCGTGTACTGATACATGTCGTCGTCGGTCAGCGACAGCACCGAATGGGCCGAGGGATCAATCCATGTGCCCGTCGCCTGCACCGTGCAGTAAGTCCATGGCCCCTGGCCACCGGATGGAGGAACCCATCGACCGCCAAGCCCGGTGAGATCCAAATCGAAGTCGAAGGCCTGCGTCATCAGATCAACAGAGCTGCCAGTTTCGCAAATGTCCAATATGCCATCGCTGTCACAATCCAACATCGGATTGGCCGCAATCTGACAGTCGTCGACTGTGCCGTCACTATCGCAATCCCATTGCATCGGGTCTTGCAACTGGCATATATCCAATTGGCTGTTTCCATCGCAGTCCATAGACGGATCCCACGCGATCTGGCAAGCATCTAAGTCGCCATCGCCATCGCAATCCAGTTGCGGCTGGTCATCGATCTGACAGGAGTCCAACGCCCCATTGCCGTCACAGTCGGCTTCCATGTCGTTCCAATTCAACTGGCACGCATCGTGCGTGCCATCGCCGTCGCAGTCAACCTCACTACCCAGCAGCAGCACCTCCATCAAGTCGAGCCGGTAGTCCTCATTACAGTCGCCATGTTCACCGACGACCACATCAAAATGGGACGCGAGACCTTGGCCACTGCTAGATCCTGGTGCCCCAACCCAGATCGACACAACGTCCGTATCCCACGCTTGGACCGTCGAGATGTCAATCGCAATGGAATGGCCAGCGGCGCCCTCAATAGCGTCTCCTGAAATTGTGATGTCGTGGAACCAATAACCATCATCACCTTGCGGGCCATCTTCCTCGTCGCCCTCTGATTGTTCATGATCGGGCGTGAAAATGATCGCAGCACCGGAGACGAGACCGGAAATCGGATCACGCCAACCAGGTGCCCCCAAAATCAACACACTTACCCCCTCATCCTCCTCGCCCTCGGAATCAAGTCCCACAACAGATGAGCCTGCAAGATCCCACGCCTGCCCGCCTGCGGTGGTCAACTTGGTTTCTGGTACGGCATCCACTCCACCGGTGCCATCTGCTGCAAAGACCCAGCCGGCTCCAGCAAGTGGGCCAAGTTCATTGTCACCTGGCGACCCAACGAGCATTCCAGCCAGCGGGCTGTCACGCCCGGGAACCAGATCAAGTGCTGCGCCGAATCGCGCCCAAGGTTGTGAGGTCGGAGCGGTCACTTCCTGAAGAAACTGCCATGCCCCGTTCTGCTTCGTATACAGGTATACAACGCCGCTGGATTGGTCTCGGTTTGGGGCCCCCACCGCCAGTGTCCCAGCGTGCAGATCCAGCGAGGTGCCGAATCGGTCATCGGGCACAGCACCCCCACCAGCGACCAGAACTTGAGCATGCTCGAAGACACCCTCGTCCAATTGGAACATCCAGACTTTGCCCGCCGTGTCGCCTGGCGTCAATACATCGCCACCCCATCCACCAACAGCAATCACATCACCATCGATGGCAACATCACACCCAAAGTAATCTCCAGGCTGAAGATCTTCCGGAGCAAGCATGGTGCCTATTCTGAAGTCAGAGGACAGATCGGTCGCCAGTTCAGTGACCCACGCTGCGCCGTGATTGTTTCCGTGCCGCCATCCACCAATGACCAGCGTGCTTCCATCAAGGGCCAACGCATCACCAAAGCGTGCGCCCGGTTGTGGGTCCATCGGTCGGATGGTCGAGACGAGCGACCACGCCCATGGGAGTCCCTCAAGGGAGGCTTCGGTCGCGGTCCGGCGATAGACATCGACGGCCCCACTCTGGGCACCATCACTTGTGTCACCAGGTCGGCCCACCACCGCCCAATCGCCCTGTACCGCGACCGCATCGCCATGCAGGCCCAAAGAATGGGGCCCCTGCCAAGCGGTAGTTTCGTGAAGAAATGGCAGATCATCATTAGTTAAAACATCAGCGATGGCTGGAATAGAACCAGCCAACGGAAGCACACACAGGATGAGACTGACTTTTGGAAGCATATGGACCCTTCCCACCTATTCACTATGCGACGAACCGAGCATATGTGAACCACATGCCCCTATCTGTTGCCTGTCTCGGGCCTATTGGGCCCGTACAGACCGAATCTACCGCCAATTCAGACCCGGCGGGGCCAAGTTGGGGGGTCGATTCGACAAATCGTCATGAGCCCGTTGGGCCAACTCAAAAGACGCGATACCAACCACCTAGGACCGAATCGGGCTCACCGTTGCCATCGGTGTCCTGCGGGAAGCAGAGCATGTCCTCGATCGCATTGTCTGGGCAGCCACCCCAGCCCTGAATAACACCGATGAGTTCTGACGAATCGACATAGCCGTCGCCATCGAGGGCTCCATCGGAGGCGCCTGGCAGGAAGTCTGATCGGACCGACTGGTCATTGGAGGCGTTGACCGGGCCCCAGTGTGTCAAGACGGCCAGCAAGTCCTCGAGGCTCACGTTGGCATCCCAACCGGCGACGTCCGCTGGGCACCACCACTGGCTGTAGCAGTCGTGGTCGCACGTATCGGATCGCCCATTGCCATTGAGATCGGGCAGATTCTCTGCATGGTCAGGGATGCCGTTGAAGTTACAGTCAGCCATTCGCATCGATCCACGAGCTTCGCCATCGCACTCATCGGGTCGACCGTTGCCGTCGAGATCCACGCTGGTGCCGTCGACGAGGTCGCACGAGTCGGGAATGTCATTCTGGTTGCAATCGCAATACACAGCGTCGTAGCTGTCTGAGTCGCTGCAGTCAACTGTGCCGTTGTTGGCGCGAACCAGATCGAGCACATCATTGGTGCCGGTGTCGTTGCAATCGGCATAGTCGAGTGCATACACCACCACAGCACCTGTATTGACATTGGTGCCTTGCAATCCAGGCGAACCGATCAAGGCTTGATTGCCATTGGACAGCGACGAACCAATCGCCGCAACCGCGTAGCCAAATTCATCACCCTCGGTTGGGTTTCGCGTTGACAAACGATACAACTCGGTCCAGATGCCATCTACATCTTGCCAGACCCATGCATAGCCAACCTCGGCACCATTGATGTCCTCGGCTCGGTCGGTCCCAATGAGAATTGATGTGCCGTCGGCGGACAGATCGATGGCATTGCCGAATCGCTCTGCCGAATCCGCTACTGGCGTGCTGAATCGACGTATCAATGTGATTTCATTCCCCGCGGTCACCTCATAGAGATGCACCGCACCGGTATGCACACTTTCGTTCCAGGCACCCGGAGCAGACACCAGCACCAGCGATGTCCCATTAGGCATGGTGTGTACATCAATCGATTCGCCAAAGTAGGCGTGCCCCTCTTCGTCGTGATCGTTGATCATGGCGACTTGGCTCCACGAATCACCGGTGCGTCGATACAGGTAGATCGCTCCGCTGTCCCACCCAGTGTCGCCGTCATTCCAGAACGGAGCGCCTACAACCAAAAGGTCATCGGCAACAGCTAGGGACCGCCCAAAGGAACTGGTCCACTCAAGTCCGTCCGGGCGAAGAATCGGATCGCCCTCTACCCATCGATCAAGCGAATCGCGATAGAACGTGTTGACCTGCATGCCCGTTGGGGCCTGCACATTGCCATTGCCAGGGTCACCAAGCAGTACGACGTCATTCTCGATTCCCACAGAAACCGCGCCGACCTGAGACGGGAAGCCCGCGTCGGGATTCAGGATTTCTTCAAGCTGCCAGACACTGGCGAATTCCTTCCAGACCTGCGCTTGAGCGCCATTCGTCGCCACCACCCGGCGTTCGGGCGTAGTCGGAAGTGAGTCATCCAAGTCCGAGGTCGCCGTTGTGACCGTGCCAGTGGTAAACATCTGGTCAAAGACCCACGTGCCAGCAGCATCGGAGAAGGAGGTCATCTGGCCGGATGCAGACAGCATGAATAGGAATGCGCCATCATCACTCACAATCACCTTGTTGCCATTGACGTCGCCGGCACCGGAACCGGGGGGAATCAATCGGTCCGCTTCTGGAGCGAGACCGCAGACCGCCGCATCGTTGCACGACGAGCCTTGCCCACGATAGACGCCACCAGCAAGCCAGCAATTAACCTCTTCCTGATCAGGCACCATCATGCACTCACCAAAGTCCACACCCAAACAACACGCGCCGTAGGTGTACACCGTTCCGCCGCCGACCAGATTGATCGCCGCGCCTTCAACATTGGGAAGGAGCGGACCACGGGTATCTAGGGAGGTATCCCAGTCATCACCTGCGGCTACCGGGAAACTCTCTGGATCGGTCAGCAGTGCGTAGAAGTCCTGCCCGGTCATGGGTTGCCCATCAACCTCAAGGGCCAAGCCTTGCAACGCCGCGGCGGCACCAGCCACGATGGGCGCTGCCGAAGATGTGCCGCCGAACTCCGTGGTGTACCACTGATTGCGATCGATACCTGCAATCGGCACCAGATCCCCATATCCCAGCGTCGCGACACTTTCACCCCAGCCCTGCAGTTTGACCTGCGAGCCGTAGCAACTGAAGCCGAGCCGGTCGTGGCTCTGGTCCGCCGTTCCGGCGCCAATCATCAAGTGGCCAGTTTCGCCCTCGGTCTCGATCCAAGAACGGTGGTAGTTGAAGAATGGCGAGTCATAGTCAAATGCAGTGTTGCCCGCCGATGAGATCACAATCACGCCGTTGGCCACCGCGGCCTGCGCCACGAGGAAGTTGTCCAGCGTCGTCATCTCCATGTTGACAAACGGGCAGCAGGCCCATCCGGCTGGATCGCCGCCAGAAACGGCATCAAAGCAGCAATATGGGTAGCACGGCGCCATCATGCAATCGTCAACATCAGACAAGCCATACCAAGGCGATAACTGCCCCATGGTGCAGTACACGATGGTGCCCTGAGGCAGATTAACCGAGGCGTCCATGAGACCATTGGCCCATTGACCTGCCCAGAAATAGCCCCGCGCTTCGGGCGCCATGCCGCCCATGCCGTATTCACCGGTGGCTTCGGGATCGACACTTTCCTTGGCGAGCACTACACCGAGGCCAGCCGAACCATGATCATCGGCCGTGATGGATGTACGCGGCGTGACGTAACACAGATCCTCGTGGGTGAGGTCGTAGCCATACACATCGATGAGCCCGACAGTCACACCAGCGCCGTACAGTCCATAGTCGCCATCGCCATCTGGGTCGAGTGTTCCAGACGCCAAACGTGCCCCAAGAATGCCCAGCCCACCTGTGTTGACATTGGTATCGCGATACCCTTGCAGACTTCGCCAGTCGTCCGTAGTCGGCGGGTAATCGGTGTCCCCGCACCATGCTTCGAACTTTACTGGTGGCGTATTGACCTTGAGCCAAGCCTGCTCAACCAGATTCGATGCATTGAGCGTTTGCGCCACGATCAATCTGTTTTCAGCCGGAACATGCACATGAAACATGCCCGCGAGGTCAGCCTGATCCTTATTGGTCCGCTGCAAGCCACGAGCGCGAATGACGTCGAGTTGCGCTTCGGTAACCGATGTAATGCACGGCTCAAGAGTCGCCCCATAACTTTGAAGTATCGAAGCCAGTTCAGTGACATCGCGTCCAGCAAGACTGACAAGTTTGCCGCCTCGGAGACGTGCCCGGACGAAGTCATGAAACTTCACAGTGGTCGTCACGATCGAGAGATCGTCGCCCGGACTCACCACAGCCACCTTTACAACAGGCGTTCGGGCCTGCGCCACACCCACTAGTCCAAGCGGGGCTGCAACGCCCGCCAACAACACAGCACGACCAAAATGCTTCATCCGATTTTCGCTCCACATGCGTTTCATCAAGTGCCCCGAATGTCTCATATTCCTATTCGACCCATCTGGGTGATGGGATGCCGCCAGCCCATTGAACCGCCGTTTATTTAGCTCTGCCAGCGATTTGAAGACTATATCTCATCCCCGCAACCGTAGTTGGGGCCAATGAGCCTACAGAGCGTTAGTTCCAGCGGCCAGAGCGTTCCTGCTTGCGACGGCCACGACGTTGCTTGGCATCAAGCCTGCGGGTCTTGCTGGCCTTGGTTGGCTTGGTTGGCTTTCGGACCGAAACGGGCTTGAGCGACTCCGCAAGCAGGTTTGCGAGCCGATCTCGGGCCTCGGCCAAGTTTCGTCCTTGGTGCCGATGACGCCCACAGACGACCTGTAAACACCCATCAGAGGCGATTCGGTGCCCCAGCCTGGCCTCGATGGTGTTTCGGCGATAGGTACCCAAGACCTCTTGGGCCCGCTCCAGATTCAGGCGAAGCGTGACGCGAGTCTGCACCCGATTGAGCCGCTGACCCCCTGGCCCTGAGGCTGTGGATGTCTCCATCCGCAGGAAGCGGGCGGGAATCGTCAGTCTGCGATTGATAACCAAATCGTCCATTTGCCTGCAATCACCTGTAGCCTGCCCAACTCGACCACGAGGCCCTTCTGCCCCTGTGTGGTCGATGTACCGTATGGACTCTACCCGCTCCTCCACTCTTCGCATCACCGGAACCGCCGGTCTGATCGACATCCTTCGAGATGAGGTTGAGTCGCTTGGTGTCCAGTGCACCATGCAGGACACCACCGCAGTCGAGACCGAGGGCACCATGCTCGATGCCATGCGGCTGAATCTGCACCTCTCAACAGCCATGTCCGTGCGGTACCTCATCGATCGCTTCCCGTGCGACGGACCAGACACGCTCCACAAGCGACTGGCCGATTTGCCGTGGGACGACATCATTCCCGCCGATGGCTACCTCACGGTGACCTCGAGCGTGCAGCACCCCACCATCTCCAACACGATGTTCGCCAACGTTCGCGTCAAGGATGCCATCGTCGATCGTATCCGACGCGTCTATGGCCGCCGACCCGACTCGGGCGCCGATCCCCACGGCGTGGTGGTCTACCTGCATTGGTACGGCGACACAGCCTCCATTTGGCTCGATACATCGGGACGCAAACTGTCGGACCGCGGGTATCGACGCATGCCCCACCAGGCGCCACTTCGGGAAACAATCGCCGCGGCCATCCTTCGACGTGCTGGCTGGAAAGGCAACACCCCACTGGTCATTCCGATGTGCGGCAGCGGCACTATCGCCATCGAAGGGGCGCTCATTGCATCGGGCCGCCCGCCAGGGTTGCTTCGCACCGTTCCGTTTGGTTTTGAACACCTGATCGGATTCGACCAAGATGCGTGGCGTGGCATGCGAGCCGACGCGACGCCCTCAAAGTCTCGCAGAGCCGCGGCCAAAGAACTTCCGCCAATCATCGCCAACGACATCAACCCCACCGCCATCGAGGCAACCACCAAGAATGCCACCACCGCCGGGTGCGCCCAGCACATCGACATTTCAACATGTGACTTTCGAGATACGCCCATGCCAACAGACGATGGCGTCATCGTCTACCACCCCGGCTATGGGCTTCGTATGGGCGAGGAACGCGAACTGAAACCGCTCTACAAAGGTATTGGCGATCACCTCAAACAAGCATGCGGGGGCTGGGGCGGATGGGTCTTCACGGGCAATCGTAATCTGGCCAAAGGCATCGGTCTGCGACCGGCTTGCCGCATCCCTGTCCGCCATGCCAATGTCGATGCGAGGCTCTTGGGCTTTGAAGTGTGGACCGGTTCAACCGAGCAATATGCCACCGAGGCCGCGCCATGATGCAGGTGCTCCTGACCCTACTGATACTCGTCGCCCCCCCGGCCCCCCCGGCCCCCCCGGCTCCCCCGGCTCCCCCGGCCCCCGGGGTACATCAGACGCCCACCGCGCCGCCACACATTGCCGTCGTCGGTGCCAGCGCCTCGGCAGGATGGGGCGTCGTCGTGCCACAGTCCAAAGCCACGCATGACGGACCGAGCATGCATCACCGGCATATCGATTTGGCCGAAGTCATCGACGTCGTCTTGCAGCCCCAAGCTGCACAGGTCGACAGCCACGCGACGTCCATGTTCTTCAGAGCGCCCAACACACATGGTCCCTCGCAAATCAACGCGGCGATCGCCGACAAGGTCGACCTCGTCATTGGTATCGACTTTCTCTTCTGGTACGCCTATGGGTTTCAACTTGGAGTCGATCACTCCAATGGGGGTGACACACCCGAGCGACTGGCCTCGCTGGAGCGTGGCCTAGCGCAGTTGGATCGACTTACCGTTCCGGTCGTCATCGGTGACATTCCTGACATGCGAAGCGCCACCGATGCCGGGCCCATTCCACTGCTATCCAAAGGGCAAGTCCCCAGCCCAAAGGCGCTGACCGCGATCAACATACGAATCCATGAGTGGGCTGAGGCGCGGCCATCGGTTTCGGTGGTCCCTCTTGCGGATTTCGTCTCTGACATACAGCGAGGCAGTGCCATTGAGATTGGCCAGCGACCATGGCCACCAGATGCCAGACTCCTGCAAGCCGATCGATTGCACCCGACCACCGATGGGCTCTTCGCAGTAGCCGTTTTAGCTGCTGATGCCGCGGCCGCATCGCACCAATCACTTTCCCGGCCAGACGAAACTACTTCGCCTGCGACCATTCGCGCTGCGATGCAAACTCCAGCAACGGAACCGGTCACACCTTGACCAACGACACCACACGATTTCGCATTCGCGAGACTGGCGGCGCTGGCGTGCTGGCCATCGCGTGGCTGGCCATTCCCGCACTGCTTGGTTTCACCCTGCTCGCATCACTAGGCACCGTGTCGAGTTGGCTTCTAAGTCTTGGCGTGTGGGGCCCCATTGTCTTTGCGTGCTTGTTTGCCATCACCAGTGGCCTTGGTGTGCTGCCAACCTATGCGCAGGCCGTACTCGGGGGTTGGGCGTTTGGACTGAGCGTTGGACTTCTGGCATCGCTCGGTGGATTCGTCGGCGGCGGTGCCATTGGGTGGCTGATTGCGACAGCCGTGGCCGGCGATCGCATCGTGCATGTGATCGACCGCCACCCGCATGGACGAATCATTCGACGGAGCCTCGTAGAACGAGGCTTCTGGCAGACCGGTGGGCTAGTGGCATTACTTCGCTTGCCTCCCAATTCACCATTTGCACTGACCAATCTGGTCATGGCCGCTGCCAAGGTGCCAATGCTGACCTTCTTGGTGGGAACGGCCGTTGGCATGCTCCCGCGCACCGCCATCATTGTGGGGATGTCCGCAGCCGCCGCAGCTCATGGCGAGGACCTACATACCTTCGTCACCCAAGGCCCAGGACCATGGATGCTTGGCGGAGGAATCGTCGTGCTCCTGATCGCGCTGGGGTTACTTGGCGTTATCGGCAAGCGAGCAGTCGCGAAGCTTTCTTAGCAGTCGCTGCCCCAAGCCGACAACAGCATCAAAACATCGTTCACCTCAACACTGCCCGAACCATCGATGTCGGCAGGACAACCGTTACACGGACCCCAACTTCCGATCACCAGCAGTAAGTCGTTGACACCGACAAGACCATCGCCATCGGCGTCTTCAGGACAATCCGTCGGGCCGTCTTCAATCGCATGGGTCCACGAAGTCGCGGGAATCACCTGCTTGGAAAGTCCCGGACCCTCATAGCGGACAAAGAGACCCGCTCCGCCAGTACGTTCAAAGAACTCCACACGTATTTCATGACGACCAGCAGCCAGCCCAATAGTGCCCGATCGTTCTTCCATGCCGTGCAAGCCGTCGTTGTCAACAATCAGAGTGTCTCCAACCAACAGACGCGATCCATCATCCGACTCGGTAAAGAGATTGTAGAGGCCTGGTGATGCAACTTGCACGTAGCCCGTAAAGACAGCACCCACCAGATCGCTTCGGCCACTGGTGCCAAACGCACCACTTGTACTAGGAATGCTGATCAGGTCAAGCACATCTGAGTAGAAGGGCGTAAGTTCATCAAAGTTAGGAAGTTCAGTCGGCGCCTCTAGGTCGAAGTATGCCACCGCAACGCCCAACTCAATGTCGTTTGGTGTATCTGCCGGTCGCAGACCCACCACCTCTACGGTCACAGTCGCCTGATATCCACCGACCAATCGATAGCCAAACGTATCCGTTCCGTCGAATCCCACAGCTGGCAAATACTCAAGCCGATCGAATCCAAAGTCGCCGCCTGGCAGAAGTGTCACGCTGCCGCCATGATCAGATGTTGAATCAAACTGATCGAGTTCCGGCACGAAGGTGCCGTCACAACTCCCAGCAGCGTCATTGAGTAGCACATCAACAATGACCGACGTGTTCTCTAGGGTCGTGGCCCAATCATCGACGGCTTCGTCGATAGAGGCATCGAGCGGGCAGTTGGGGCTGATCTCGTCGAGATAAGCCAAAATGACTTCGCGTACCTGGGGATGGAAGTTCAGTTCGATATTGGTCAGACCGCCCGGGCACGTATGGCAATAGGACATGATGGTTCCATTTTCGGCACCGCTGCAGTCACCATTACCACAGTCGTCCAGCGTCGGCCAGTACCCATCATGCGTGTGCAATGTGCCAAAGTTGTGCCCCAGTTCGTGCGCCATGACCATCAAGTCCCAATTGTCATTGTGATTATCTTCCAGCGGCTGCGGGAAGTACCCACTGAGGTGGGCCGACACGCCATACCCGTAATTGGTGTTGCACAACACACTCAACCACGCCACGCCGCCATAACTTGGCGAACACCCGCTGAGAAAATGGGCAATCGTGCGTTCCACATGGTCCATGTTCGCCACCCACTCCGCACGGAACTGGTCGAGCAGACTGTCATCGCAATAGTACGGGTCGATATTACTGCTCCACGTTCGGACGAATCCGACTTGGAAGCGAACATTGAGATTGTTGGAATAGATCTCGCTGATGCCACCAGCAAGCGTGATGGCGTACGCTGCGGCTGCATCTGCATCTCCATCGAATACATCGTTGGTAAATTCCCAGTCGGAATCCAGCGCGAGCGTTGCCACACGGCACGGCGGTTCGGTGCCGACAGATCGGGTCGCGCGATGAATAACTGGTATGTGCCCCTCGACCGTCCGTACATCACACGGCGGCGTTGTCATATAGGAAGGCGGAAGCTCATCTGCCCGGGTAAGGATGATTGATCCATCGGCCGCCGTGGCAATGACCTGAAGACCGCCACCACTACGAATAAACCCGTTGGTCGCATGACGCGAAGTCGCGATGTACACCAGACTGTCCGGATCGCCACTGACCTGGCCGCGCCACAGGCGTAGCCCGCCAAGATCCGCCGGCCGCGCAATCGACCCATCATCAACAACGATCGTTGCACTCGGTGCCAACACTGTGAATGCTTCCAAGTGCAGAGCCTGCGTCTGACCATCCCCGAACGAGAGCGTCCACGCCCCTGCTGTCTGGTCGGTCAGTCGTAAGTCCGTCACCGTCGCTGGATCAGCCCCCACGATCGCCAGTCCCACCGTTGCCATCAAGGTCCACATGCGATCTGCTCCTCTGCCCGAATCACCGCCCCACGCGACGCCGGTTATCCCCTATTGGACCACGAATCCAACGAAACGCAAGGCCTACACGCGAAACAGGGCGACGGTCGTGACCGTCGCCCTGTCATATCGCATCAATAACCCGTCTCGCTACCCGCCATGGGCAGTGATCGGGGAACTCATCACTCGCTTGGAGGAGGACCACTGGGCCGAGGTGAAGCACCCTCGCCGCCAGGACCGCCACGGCCGCCAGGACCGCCACGGCCTTCACGTTGTTCAAGGAAGTGAGCGCGAATCGCTTCTCGTTCTGACTCACTGATCTCGCCATCTCCGTTGGCGTCAAATCGTTCCATGAACTGTTGGCGCATGGCTTCGCGATCCTCGGGTCGGCTCATATCACGATTACCCCAATCGCGCTGACCTCGATTCATACCACGCAATCCAGAGGCGCGTTCTTCGCCCAGTAAGTCGCGAAGTTCTTCGATCAGTTCTTCGTCGACTTCGTTTCGCGTGTTGTACGCGACGCGAATCGGATCATCTTGGTTATTGCGTTCTGTTTCTTCGCCATTCTGGCGATCCAACTCTCGTTGTATGTATCGCATCTCTCGCAGCTCTTCGTGCTGTCGCACAACATCAAGCACGCGTTCGTTTTCATCACCCATGATCTCGTCGGCACGCACTTGGAGTGCTGTGATATCGGTGATCAACTCAGCTTCAAGGCCTTCCAACTCCAAAGCTGCCGCAATAGCTCGCTGCGCCCGCGATGGTTGAAAGACACGCTCATAGCCGCGTTGCAGTGCTTCGCGTCGGAAGGTAGGACCTGCTTCCCCACCCATCGACTCGGCGACCGCCTCAATAGCGAGGTCATTGGTATCACGAATTCGCTCAGCGATGCGTTGACGATTTTTCATCACATTCATCAACGCCTCAAAATCCCGGTTCTGCATGGAATCGAAGACCTTCCAGATAGCGGTTTCGTCAAATAAGCGCCGCTTGACCAACGCATCATCCAGATCCAATTCCCAAGCACTAAGCACATCATTGACTAGTACCGTCTGTTCGACAGCAAGATCAGCAGACACGTCCTGAGTCAAAGGACGCAGGTCAGTGGACTCGCCCTGCAATCGGCCTTCAGGAAGGAGACGAATGCGTCGAATGGTTCGAGCTACCGCGTCCCATTGCGACAGTTGCTCATCGGCCAAGATCGACCCAAGCGCGCCGTCCATCTCATTTCGCATGCCACGTCTGGCGTTAGCGAATTGCTTGAGCAATGCAATTTGACTGGTCAGCAGCGACTGCATGTCATCGGAGGCCATCTGCTCCTCGCGAATTCCTCGGAACTCATCACGCATGTCTCGCATGCGACTTCGGAATGCTTCGCGCGCTTCTTCGACTTGCTCCGGAGCTATCTTGGCGCCGTCTTCGCCATTCTGATCACCACGAGCGGCTTCACGCATTTTCCGCATTTCGGATCGCATGGATTCCATACGTTCACGCATTTGAGCCATCTGATCTTCTTGCGACTCAGCCACGCCAGAAGAGGCAGCCATCTCTCGAAGTGCCATTTGCGTCTCTTCGACCGCCATTCTGAAGTTGGCGTCGTAGTCGTCCAAGAGCATTTCGACCACTTCGCCTTGGCGATCATCAAGGTCCAGTTCTGTAATGATCATCAGACTGTCGCGGGTCATGTAATCAGGGCGGAACAACGACGCGGTCACGCGACTCATCGGCCCACTGAGCACACCTTCCGATGGGTTCCCCCACCCTCCGCCTCGGCCGCCCCGGCCGCCAGGACCTCGTCCTCGGTCACCCCGATCCCCACGTTCAGCGCGGTCGCCGCGGCCATCACGCTTTCGATCTGCTTGATCCCCTCCGGGTCGCCGACCTTCGCCTCGCTGAGCACCACGGTCGGATTCTGCCTGACCGCCACGTCCGCCCGCTGGGGCGTCCTGCTGCGCCATGGCAGCCTGCTGCCCGATGAACCCGGCTACCAATAAGGTTGCCAGAGAAATGCCAAATTGTGTACGCCGAAAAACCATCCCATTTCTCCTTGAGAGTAATTGGTCAACCCGATACCGCTGCAGTGTGTAGTGAACGGTGCCTGATTGGCCAGTGGGCTGTACGGTGCCCTTGGTATTGATATCCCTGCAATCAACGTGGATACCAACCCAACGTGGCATCGTATGGCACCATAAGCCGAAACGCTATTCTGGCCCCTCATCACCCTTCAGGCCCATGGAGTCCACGACACCTTGGAGATCGACCTCAATGCCTGCCTCAACGGCGATGAAGCCGCCTGGAGCCAGTTTTGCGACCAAACCGTGCGACTGGTCATTGCCTCCATCCGCCGGGTATGCCCAAGTGGACGCACCCCAAGCGGGCTAGACGTAGATGACCTCGTCCAAGCGGTCTACGTGAAGTTGCTGCGAAACGACCGCCGTCTATTGCGAAGATTCGACCCTAACAAGGCCTCCATGTCTACCTGGATCACGCTGGTAGCCCGAAGCGTCTCCATCGATGCCCTTCGACGACGAACGCTCGACACCTTCTCGATCAACGAGGCCATGCATGTACCTGAGCCCCCTCCAGAGACCCCTATAGGGGCTCCAGAAATTCCCCCGGGGCTGCTGACCGCTCGGCAGAGGCTGGTTCTCAAGCTCTTATATGAGGACGAGTTAGATGTCGCTGACGCCGCCAGTGTGCTCAATGTCACCCCCCAAACCATCCGAAGCACCAAACACAAGGCCATGGAACGTCTCAGGACGCACTTTGGGCCTGAGCACCCCGGGGATACACCCCCAGATGAGGCCGTACAGTCTCAGGAGAACGCATGACCACACCGACTCCCCAATTCGATGATCTAGAAGCCCGCCTCCCAGGCTTGCTCGCAGAGAGACCTAATGCAGGTGCTCATGAAGAGTTGCTGGGCGACGCTGCTCAGTGGACAGATGACCCATGCGAAAACGAAGCCCTCGAAGCCTTGCTCGCTGGCGACACCGATCTCCGCAACGCCGTTGTTGACCTGCGGCTGGGACGTGTCGTGGCAGATCAAGCCCCAAGCGATGCGCTCCGCCAGCGACTCCACGCTCTCATGCCCGCTCGACCTTCAATCGCCGGGCACATTGGCGGGTGGTCAATCGCCGCGGCTGCAGCCATCCTGCTGGCCTTTGGCGGATATTGGCTTGGGACCCAATCGACACAGACACGCTCGCTCGATCAAGACACGCTGCTGGCCTCAACCTTTGGCTTCGACGATGGATTAGCCGGCGCATCCTTTCTCGACCTCACGCTTGGCGGCACCGAGGACACGACACCATGACCACCCGCATTTTGGCCGCACTACTGGCACTGTCGGTGATCTTCAACATCTTCTTTGTCATCGGTGCGTTGGGGCACTCCCCCGAGCATGAGAGCATGATGCGGCTGCAGCGAATCGCCAATGACCTTGGGCTGGGGCCACAACAATCGAGTCGGCTCACTGAACTTCGCACGTCATTTGATGGGCAGGCAGCCATCTTACAAAACGACTTGCACCGAGTTCGCCGAGAAATCGCCACCGAACTTGACGCCGAATCACCGGACCTCGATCGCGTTCGCGCCCTGATGCAAGAAGAAGGCGAATTGGCCGCCGCGCGACGTGCCTCGGCCGCACGGCACTTCGGTGACTTCATCGACTTGCTCACCCCCGAACAACGCCACATGCTTGGTCGCCGATTTGAACCCTCACGTCGCGGCCCCCAAGGGCTTCCCCCTGAAGCTATCGCCAAATTCGATACGGATGGGGACGGCATGCTCAATGAAGCTGAACACGCCGAAGCGCACGCTGAGATGCGTCAGCATCAGGAACGTCGGCGCGGGCGGCGAGTAGAAGCACGCCGCAAATTTGATGTCAATCAAAATGGGCAACTCGAACCAGAAGAACGAGAAGCCATGCGAGCGTGGCTTCTTGAACAAGGATTCGACGTTCAGAAGATTATGGATCGACCACACGGACGTCAGGATGGCGCACGCCGCGGACCTCGTGGGCCAGGTGGACCTCGATCAGATCAACCCGGCCAGCGACCTCCTCATCCACCAGAATCGCCACTGGGCAATCCCCCCCCGGATAGCCCGCCGGCTTGACGCGCTGCACTACACTCGCCCCATGCGAATTGCAGTGACATCACCACGCACAGGGCGGACTTGCTGATGGGCTGGCTCTATTTATCACTGGCCATCGCCTTTGAAGTGGCCGCTGCCACCACCATGAAGATGTCTGATGGACTCAGTCGATTCTGGCCATCGGCGCTCATGGTGGTCTTCTACTTGTTGTGCTTCTTAGCAATGATCAAGTCGCTGGAATATCTGCAGATTGGTGTGATGTACGCGATCTGGGCAGGGGTCTGGACGGCCGCTGTTGCGGCCATCGGTGTCATTCTCTTTGGCGACAGCATGCCCTTCATCAAGATCATGGGCATCGGGCTCATTATCATCGGCGTAGCTTTGGTCAACCTTGGCGGAACACACAATGCTGATAACCCACATCAACAGGACACGCCAATGACGGGTCCACACTGAGCCTCCGTCAGCGTGACTGACGCGCCTGGGCACGGAGATACAATCGCCGCGCCTGAGGCATAAGTGCTCGCAAAGAGGCGATGCGTGTTGCAGGATTGGGGTGTGTTGAAAGAAACTCCAACCGCCCACCTCCCTCTTCGTTCATCCGTTGCCACAACCCAATCGACTCACGCGGGTCGTAGCCTGCGTTGGCCGAAATCATCAGCCCGAGTTCATCAGCCTCGGATTCGTGTAGCCGACTGTAGGGGAGCATGATTCCAACCTGCGTTCCAATCCCCATGGCCAACATCACGTTGCGACGCGTGTCCTCGTCCTCATCACGTGTCGCTGCATCGCCGACGGCAAGGCCAATGCCCAGAAGTAGCACCTGACTCATCCGTTCGCCTGAGTGTTCGGCCAACACGTGACCGACCTCGTGCCCCAAGACCGCCGCCACCGCATCATCGTTCTCCGCAACGCGAAGCATGCCCGTGTGCACACCGATTCGTCCCCCTGGAACCGCAAAGGCATTAGGCGTATCGTCCTCGATCAGCACGATCTCCCACTCGTCTGGAATAGATGCACTGGGGTACAGCGACCGGGCCGAGGTAATAACATCGCGGCCGATCCGTTGTACTCGCTGAACATCGGCGCCATGAATGACGACCTGCTGCTCGGAAAGAATCTGATCAAAGCCCTCTCGCCCAAGTTGATTCATTTGCGCGTCGGGCATCAAGTCAAGACGCTGCCGCCCCGTCCCAGGCACTGTCGAGCAACCAGCCGTTCCCATGGCCACCGCCAGAATCACCACACCACTGAATCGAATCAATGAACCCATACGATCAATCCTATCCACCCGCCAGCGCGCGAGCGGCCAAGGTCACCGGATGCTGGGCCTCGCGGCCAAAGCAATCGCCGATCTGGTGTCGGCACGATGTCCCGGACGCCGTCACAGCATCCTTGCATCGACACGCCGCCCCGAGCGACTGTTCGGCAACCTTCCGAGAAATTTCATCATGCCGCCGCTCATACCCAAAGGCACCGGCCATGCCACAGCAACCGTTATCCAAAAGCGTCGCTCCGGGCCAACCGCATCGATGCAGAAAGTCCAGCGTGACATCGCCGCGATGCTTCTGATGGCAATGCTGGTGTAACTGCATCACATCCATAACCTGATCAAAGGCCGGGTGGAATGGGTGCGTCGCCCATTGATTCGAGATAAATCCTTCGACTGTATCGGCCAGCGCTGCAATGCGGTTCATGTCCGCGTGTTCTACAGACGTCTGCAGTTCCACCCACTCCTGCTGAAGTGCCGTAGCGCAGGTTGGCTCCACGGCCAGCACCGCCACAGCACTGTTGGTGTTGATTTCCTTAAGAAGGCGTACCGCAGACGCCTCGATTTGCGTGCAAGCCTCATCAAGCAGTCCGGCACTGCAACAGGTTCGACCGCAACACCCCGCACCAGACATGACAACCTGATATCCAAAGGCTTCCAGCAAACGCACTGCATCCTGACCAATGGATGACTCCGACCATGTCGTGAAACAATCCGCGTAGAGCAGCACCGTGGGTGCCCCCGCATTCACCACAGCGCGGCGTCGCATCCATCCTGTCAAGGATCGCGAGAAACTCGGAAGTCGTCGAGACGGCGCAATCCCCATGAGCCCACGAAGCATCCACGCGATTGGTCCCGAGCGAATCAACACGGTTGACATCGGATGCAGGAGTGACCCAACGCGATTGAACCGCCGAACCGCCGCCTTCATTCGCACCCGCATGGGCGCGCCGCCGCGAACACGCCAAGTCTGGGCTTGATACTCGGCCTTCAGGTGCGTCACATCAACTGTTGCAGGACACTCATACCGGCACGCCTTGCATCCCAAACACAGGTCAAGCGTTTCAAGCGTGTCGGCATCGGTCCACTTGGTATCGCCGCCACCCCATAATCCGCCGATAGCAAGGCGAAGCGCATTGCCACGGCCACGCGTTGCGTGTCGTTCGTCGCGAGTAGCTCGGAAGGAAGGACACATCCCGCCACCTTCTGATCGGCGACACAGTCCATTGCCATTGCAAGTCGATGCCGCATTGAGCAGCGATCCGGCTTTCGGCCATCGAAAGAACGACCGTTGGCTCTTGTCAGCATCGGTCGGCGACGGTCGCAGCGACTCCAACATGCCTGGATCCGTGGTAATAATGCCCGGGTTGAGCAGCCCGGCAGGGTCAAACACATGCTTGATGCGACGGAAGGCCTCAACAAGTCGTTCGCCATAGAAGTCGTGCATCATGCGAGCACGCACGCGACCATCTCCATGTTCACCACTGACGGTTCCCCCAAACTCCCGAACAAGTGCCGTAGTCTCGGTCGTCAACGCCGTGAGTGTGTTGCGATCACTAGCGTCAGATAGATTCAGCCGTGGCCGGATATGAAGCAACCCAACGCTTGCGTGGGCATACCACGTTGCATACAGGTCATGCCGACGAAGCAGTGATTCAAAGGCCAAATGAAAGTCCAGCAACTTCTCAACCGGCACGGCGCAATCCTCAACACCACCAACAGGCACGCCATCGGCATTGCCCGAGAGAATCAGACCCAGTCCGGTTTTTCGAAGCGCCCACAATTTATTTCGATCGGCCGTTATGTTCACGATTGACACATTGGCATCGCCAAGTTCTGACAGTGACTGGATCATCTCCACCGCGGCGCGCACACATTGCTCGTCTTCTTCAAGCCAGTCCACATACAGCACCGCCACCGGGTCCTTGCCATCAACGCGGGGAAGCAGGTCTACCAGTTCGCTGTACTGCTCATGGCCACGCGCCGCGACAATAATGGTTGCATCAAGCAGTTCTACGGCCGAAGGTGCGGTGGAGAGAATCGCGGGAACTGCTTCAAGTGCCCGCTTGAGACTTCCAAAGGAAATCACAGCCATCGCTGATGCTGTGGGCGTGGGCACGAGATCAAGGTCGGCACCAATCACCACCGCCAGCGAGCCTTCTGATCCCGATACCAGTGTGGAGAGATTCACCTCATCGAATGTTCCTGACGTACTACTACGAATCTGCGACAGCACACGATCCAAGGCATAGCCACCGACGTTGCGAGGAAGTGTGGGAAAGATCGCATCAATATCATCGGCGACTTCCAGCACGATGTCCGCAACCTGTTTGGTCAGGGACGCCACACGCTGGCATCGAGTCGCACCTCCACGATCCAACCGCACTTGGCAGCCGTCAGCAAGCACCGCATCAAGCGCATGTATATGTCGTTCGGTCATGCCCCACTTCAGTGAGTGCAACCCAGCAGAACAATTGGCAATCATGCCACCAAGCGTGGCCTGCGCCGACGAGGAAACTTCCGGGCCAAACATCAATCCTCGGGCACCAACATGCCGCTGTAGATCATCAAGCACAACCCCAGGCTCAACTCGTACGCGGCAGTGGTCATCATCAACATCACCAACCGCAGTCAAGTGGGTGGAACAGTCCAGAATGATCGCCGTATTGACAGTTTGGCCCGAGAGCGATGACCCGCCACCACGAGCCAGCAGTGGCACGTTGTATTGGGCGCACCAGCACACGGTAGATATCACGTCGCCAACGTCGGCGGGAATGACCACGCCCAGCGGCTCGACCTGATACATGCTCGCGTCGGTTGCGTAGAGCATGCGGTCATGCCGGCCCCATCGCACCTCACCATGCACCGCCGCGGTCAAGGCTTCGGCGGCGCTTGCGTCGATCGATTCAGGAAGCGAGACAACCGGCAACTGCATGTCAACGATTCTACGCCGTCTTGGATGCTCGCCGATCTGCTTGGCCTGCACCCACCTAGCCAGCTTGCCCCCGGTCAATCCCTGAATGAGGATAGACCCGATCACTACGATGATGGTCGATACCAAGGCGTGGCTCAATCTTCAGGGCCGCTGCAAACAGCAAGACTCCCAACAAGATGCCCTGCCCGGCCGTCCCGCTGCCATGCCCGGCCGCGAGCACACAACGCCATATGGAATCAAGTCTGCGGGATACGTCGAAGATATCCATGATGGCGATTGCCCACCGCAAGAGGTTTGCCCGACAAGTGGTGCATGAACGCAACCTCCCGACGCTCCCAAGGGAACGGCCGAAAGACCATGAGCAATACCCATGAAACCCCGTTGGACATGTCTCCTGAGCCCCCAAACAACATTCACAATCCTATCTGGGCTCCATTGAAGAAGACCCGAGCAGGTGGCTCGATACAGAATCATGATGAGGATTGTCAAAAATAGAGATGCGAGCGCTGGATTGACTCCCAATATCTTCAAGAGTCCATCCCTTGGAAGTCTGATGCATCTACGCATGCGACCGCGATATGTATTCGTAATCGAGGCAACACACGCAGGGTGGTGAAACTCCGACCGCCTGTCAGTTACGCTAATGACATGATTCACCCAACACTCATTGTGCTGTGCTCCGTGGCCGCTGACCCTTCCCCAATGGTGCTTGACGGTCATTTTAATGACTGGACCGTTCCTATCTCTGAACACAAGACGCCCGCAGTGTCTGGCTGTGGAACAAGCCAAGACGTCTATCTCCAATTGCTCCTAGATGGCCCGCCAGTCAATTTGCAAGGGCTCGATACGCCCTTGACCCTGTCGTTGGATTGGGACTCCAACGCGGCCACTGGCAATAAGACCGGCCATGATGTCAGCATTATTTTCAGTCCCGGCAGCGGACGAAACGCACGCGGAGTTCAGGTCGGCCCTGCAAGTGGACCCGGGGGCAGTTGGGACACCCTTGACTTCATCTTTGCGCCAACGACCGCCTCGAATCGGTATGAGTTGCGGCTACCCCGAACACTGTCACTCTCCAGCGGAACCGTCACGGCGAGCGATTCCGTCGGCTGGACCTTGTCAAACGGCACCAGCGGAACCGCTTCAACACAGCCCGATCGTCAGGCACCCGAGCGGGCGCTCACGGGCGCCTTGGCCGCGGCGGCCAGCGATGACATTCGCGTAGTCACCTGGAATCTCGTCTTTGGCAATGTGCTGCACGAATCCGAAACAGTGACGCGATTGCTCAGCGCCATCAAACCCCATGTGCTACTTCTTCAAGAAATCGAATCGGATCAACGCGCTGCGGACATTCTGGCCGTGCTTCGAGCAGCCATGCCCGGCGAACGCTGGACACTGCGGCTTGGACCAGTCGGCGGCCGCATTCGAAGCGGCATCGCCACGCGGCTCACCGCGTGGGATGTTCCCGCATTTCAGCGGCTCTCACGTAAAGATTCCCCAAGATCAGCGGTACGTGCCGCGGCGTTGATTGTCGCGGGCCCAGGATCTGCGAAGACGCTGTGCGTTTCGACCCACTTGAAGTGCTGCGGAGTCGCGGGCAGCCCGGAGGATATGAAACGCATCGGCGAAGTAGAGGCCATTCGCCGCGGCATCGAAACAGCCAGCAGCGACCCCACAGGACCCTCATTTGACGCGGTCATGATTGGCGGCGACATGAATCTCGTCGGTTCGACTTTGCCAATGGACCTGCTCATCAAAGATGGGCAGGCTCTGGTCGGCGGGCGAGGTGACCTGCTCATCGCCGAGGCATTGCAGCCCGACGGACGAGGTATGCAGACATGGCAAGAAGATGACAATTCCTATTCGCCAGGACGCCTCGACTGGATTGTGTTTGGGGGCAAGAACCTCGCTGCGTCCCAAGCAATCGTGCTTGACACGCTCGATCTTGATGCCGCCCAACTCACAGCGATGTCACTGAAGCGGACCGACACGGAAACAGCATCCGATCATCTTCCAGTTGTGGTGGACCTCACGCAACGCAACGATGTCAGCTTATCAGGAACTTCCAAGCAGCCAGACTGACAAGCACACAGAAAACCATGCGGACAATCTTGAGCGGGAGCACATAGGTCAGCATCGCACCGATCCAACTTCCAACGAAACAGGTTGGAATCAGCCAGACGGCAATGGTCAGCGATGTCCACCAGTGGATATCGCCAATGCCCGGGACGTCCGGGAGTGTCGCATTCTTGTACGCCGCACCAACCAGTGAAGTCACACACATCACCGCTGCGGAACATGCGATGCATTGCCGCAACTGGCACTTGCACACCAGTTGGGTCAAAGGAACCGTAATGAGCCCCCCGCCGATGCCAAGCAAGCCAGCCCCAAAGCCGGCCACGGAACCCACAAGTGTGCCCCGCTGAAAGCTAACCCGTTCATTTTCAGAACAACCTTCCGAATCTGCCAGACTCTTTCGAAGAAGCAGACTCAAGTTGCTGTACAGAACGTACAGGAGGAACACACCAAAGATCAGTCCCAATTCTTCGTTGGGCACCCAGATACTTGCCGTCACGCCAAGTAAAATGCCTACCAAAGCCGCCGGCACGATGGTCTTGATCATGTCGATCCTCAGACCACCTAACTTGGTGTGATGAAATGCCGCGGGGGCCGCGATAAAGAATGTCACACTCATCGAGGCCGCCTGCGCCATGTGGATGTCCTTGGCCAGCAGCAGCACGATGGCTGGCGTGTTGACTACAGCGCCGCCAATGCCCAGCAGGCCACCGAGCATGCCCGAGCACAAGCCGATACCAGCCAAGATGAGAATTTCCCATACCGGCAGTGTCCAGATGATCGTGTCGAGCCACTCCATGCCGCGATGGTAGTGGAGGGCCGCCGCGACAGGTTGGCACCTATCATCCGCATCCATGCGAGTGCTCCGCGCTGATGCAATGTTGCTGCTTGTGGCGATCATCTGGGGATTCGGCTTTGTCGTGCAACGCACGGCCATGGAAACCGTCGGACCAATGACCTTTACGGCGGTGCGCTTTCTCATTGGTGCTGCCGTCTTGGTGCCACTGGTGGGCTGGGGGCGTCGTTTCACGCCACCCCATCGGTCACCCGCGCACCGATGGAAGTTTTTTGTGGTCATGGCACTAGCGGCTGGCTCAATGGCCGCCGGCGGCATATTGCAACAGGTGGGCCTGGTTTACACCTCAGCGGGCGTGGCCGGCTTCATCACCGGCCTGTACGTCGTCATCGTGCCCCTTCTGGGCCTATGCATTGGATACTTCGTGCGAGGTACGACTTGGACTGCGGCGATCATCGCCACAGTTGGGCTCTATCTGCTCAGTGTGCAAGGTCAACACAGCATCAACCCGGGTGATGGACTCGTTCTGGCTGGCGCCGTGGCCTGGTCGGTCCAACTACTAGCCGTTGGGTGGTTGGCGATGCGGCATAACCCGGTCATGGTCACGATCGTCATGACGGGCGCCGCGGGCGTACTCGCCTTGGTCGTTGCCATTCCGTTGGAGCACCCAACACTGCACTCCATCATCTCCGCGGGGCCGGAACTGGCCTACAGCGGGCCACTGGCCGTGGGATTGGCCTTCTTGCTTCAGGTTGTTGCTCAGCGTCACGCGCCTCCAGCACACGCTGCAGTGATTCTGGCGTTTGAAGCTGTCTTTGGTGCGTTGGCTGGCTGGGCACTTCTGCAGGAATACCTGTCGGGTATTCAGATCATCGGGTGCTCGCTGATGTTCGCTGGCATTCTGCTCTCGCAGTTGCGACCGCCAAAGCCACTGCAACCAAAGACAATCAGCCCTCTTCCTCGCGAAAGCGGGTGACGATCTCACGAACTCGGCGAGTCAGCCGCATCTTGGCGTGGCGAATGGCCGAAGCCGACATGCCCGTCTCACTGGCCACCTCTTCAACAGGCACGCCCCGCACACCATAGAGTTCGAATGCACGCCAAGTGCGTTCTTCAACTTCGGTGCGCGCTTCGGCCATCGCCCGTTGCAGGATCTGCTCGGTCCATTGGCGGTCCCACGCCGCATCCAAGTCACATTCCACTGGCGGATCGACCGTGTCATCAAAGCCTGTGGTTGGACGTTTGCGACGATGCCTCGCACGGATCGCATTGAGCGTGACCCGCTTGAGGTATCCACGGAATCGTCCCCTCGTCGGATCGTATTCAAATCGGTCTGCGACCCGGAAAAACCCAAGGAGCACATCCTGCAAAACGTCGTCCGCTTCCTGCGCCGGCAGTCCGGCATTGCGAGCAAATCCGGCAATGACACGCGAGTACTTTTCGGCGAATTCATTCCAACCCACCTCACGGTCGATGGTGCCATCGGCCCTGAGTCTCATGAAAATACTCGCCCGCGTGGCGTACAGCGGATCGCCTCGGCCACCTTTGATCGTTGACTTGCCTTCCTCAACGGGCTTCTCGGATGCAGTCACGACTTCGTTGCCGTCGATCGTGTCCTGTTCGTCGGCCTCTTCCTCGTCCAAGCGAATCAGTAGTTTCCATGGGCCGATGAGCAACAGGTCGCGATCCCGAACGACAATCGCTTCCTCGGATTCCAACCGCATCATGTTGATAGATGTCCCGGCTCGTGAACCCAGATCCTGAACGACAATCTTCTCCTCATCCACCTTAATGCACGCATGGGCACGGGACACACTTGGGTCGGCCAGTTGCACTGTCGTACTGGTGCCACGGCCAAGCACGGCGCCCTCTGCATCCAATTGCAATTCGATGCGATTGAACGAACTAGGGCCGGAGACCGCGATCAACTCAATCTGTCGCTTTGTACCTTGGCCAGTATCGGTCATGCTGTAATCATACGAGACGCGGGGCGTGGGTTCATCAGCGACACGATCAGGTTCATCATCAACGCTGCTACAAAGGCCAGAGGCAGGTTATAGACCTCAATCATCTCGCCGCCAATCTCGATCTGGTTGTCCATCAAGAGCTTCCACAGCAATGCCACGGCGAACCCCGTAGCCATGCCCGCAACGCAGCCTGCCGCCGTCGCTCGCTTCCAGAAGACCGCCAAGATGATCTGTGGGCCAAAAGACGCCCCCAGAATGGCCCAGCCATAGGTCAACACGTAGTCATAGATGGTGACCTGCTGATCAAGCACCAATGCAACTGCAGCCATCCCCAGCAGCACGACAGTGAGACGGTTGACCAGCGTGTGCCCAGTACCTCCACGGGAAAGCAGCCGCGACCAGATGTCGTTGGCCACCGCCGATGACGCCACCACCAGTTGGCTGTCAGCAGTCGAGCAGATGGCCGCAAAGATCGCTGCGAGCACGAGCCCCCCTAGCACCGCTGGCGCCATATTGATGGCTGCCGCAACCAATGCGTACTCCCCATCACCCGACTGCAGAACGGAGGCTGCCCACGGCGTACCCCCTTCTGCCAAGGCCCGAACAAGAATGCCCGAGGTGACGGCGCCCGCCAACACGAGCATCACCCACACAATTGAAATGACCCCCCCTGGAATCGCGTCCTTGGGCGATCGCATCGCTAGGAAGCGAACCAGCACATGCGGCTGTCCGACATACCCAAAGTTGATGCCAAGTGCCCCGGACCCAAGCAGAAATCCAATCAACGCGCCGCCTCCGGCTGACGGCCAAAATGAAAGCAATTGTGGGTCCGCCGCATGAAGGTGCAATCGCAGTTCAGCCAGTGATGGGCCGCTGCCAAGCATCCATAATGGAAATAGTACGAGCACGCCCACCATGAGCAGGCCTTGCAGCAGATCCGTCCAACATGCGGCGCGAAAGCCCCCAAGAGTGACGTAGATCAACACGATGGCCGCCCCGATCAAAACACCCCCCTGATAGGTGACCGACTCAAAGGTGATGTCAAAGGCCTTCCCCGCGGCGGCAAACTGCGCAGCGCAATACAGCATCATTGCCACCAAGATGACTACAACGCTAAGCAGTCGAATGAGTTGCAAACGTTCGGCAAAGTGCCGAGACAGGAAGTCTGGAATGGTCACAGCGCCGACCTGGGCACCGGCCGTTCGCAATTTGCCTGCGAGCACAAACCAATTGAAGACAAACCCAATCAGGGCGCCTGGCAGAATCCAATAGGCTGCGATGCCCGATTGAAACGCCCATCCCACCAACCCAAGTGTCACCCAGCCCGACTCACTAGAGGCCGACGCAGAGAGTCCGCTCACCCACGGGCCAAGCGATCGTCCCGCCAGAAAGTACTCCTCGTCGCTGCTGGACGCCTGCCGTGACGTCCACAGCCCTACGACGATGACCAGCACGGTGTAGAGCGTGAATGCAATGGTGAAGACAAGCATTGTGGTCAATATTAGAGCACGCCACGGATGCGTCGCATCCCTCGCTACCATTCCATCATGACTGACTCTGATGAGAGATGGGACCGCCGCTTTCTCGCTTTGGCCGATCACATCGCCACGTGGAGCAAAGATCCATCCCGTGGTGTGGGCGCCATCGTCGTGACGAATGATCGACGCATTTGTGCCACCGGCTACAACGGGCTTCCGTCCGGTGTCGAAGATCGCCCCGATCGGCTTGAGCGGCCAGCAAAATACGAACTCATGTGCCACGCCGAAATCAATGCCATCGTGCAGTGTGCCCGCAACGGTGTGTCCTCGGTGGGCACCACGATCTACACGTCTTTCTTCCCGTGCAACACCTGCACGTTGGCAGTGATTCAAGCTGGCATCAAGCGGGTTGTGTCGTGGAAACCAGGAGCTGGTGATGAACACTGGCAAGCCAGCATCGAAACATCACGAACGCTGCTGACCGAAGCTGGTATCTCGTGGACCGAACTGGAACACCGCCGAGACGACCCATGACGCTGGTCGAGTTGCAGATCGACGGCCTGATCGGCCCGACTCACAACTACGCGGGGCTCTCGACTGGCAACGTCGCCTCAATGAGCAACATCGGTCACGAAAGCCACCCCGCCGCCGCAGCGCGACAGGGCCTGGCCAAAATGAAGTTCGTCGCCTCTCTGGGTATTCCACAGGCTGTCATGCCTCCGCACTGTCGACCGGATATCGACGCGCTGCGTGGTCTGGGCTTTACTGGCGATGATGCTGTAGTGCTCGCTCAAGCAGCCCGAACGGACGCCACACTGCTGGCACAAGTCAGCAGCGCCTCCAGCATGTGGACCGCCAATGCCGCCACCATCACGCCATCATGTGATGCTGCTGATGGTCGGGTTCACCTCACGCCGGCCAATCTGCGATGTAAGTTTCATCGCGCCATCGAGCCACCGCAGACGTCGCGGCTCCTAAAAGCCATACTTCCGAGCGACACGCTATTCACGCATCACCCATGGCTGCCCGGTACCGATCAGTATGGCGACGAAGGCGCGGCCAATCACACACGACTAACCACTAGCGATAGCACGGTACACCTCTACGTATACGGCCAGCGTGTTCGAGACACCAGCGCGCCTTGCCCACGATCTTTCCCAGCCCGTCAGACGCTGGAGGCCTCGCAGGCCATTGTTCGTCAACACGGCACACGGGGCGCCATGTTTGTCCAGCAATCGCCAGATGTTATCGATGCGGGTGTCTTCCACAATGATGTCATCGCCGTTGGAACCGACAACGTGCTCTTGATGCACGAAGATGCTTTCCTGAACGGCGACCAAGTGATCCAAGAACTGTATGAACGGCTCGGGGGCACCTTCACACCGTTGATCGTGCAGCAAAGTGAGTTAAGTGTCCAAGAAGCCGTCCGGACTTACCTGTTCAATTCACAACTCTTGGCAACCCCAGAAGGCATGATCATCATTGCCCCGAGCGATGCGGCCGAGCATCCAGCAAGCAAGGCTGTCTTGGATCGGCTTGTCAGCGAAGAGACGCCCATCAAAGCAGTCCACACCTTGGACGTACGCGAAAGCATGCACAATGGTGGAGGGCCGGCCTGTCTGCGGCTCCGCGTGGATCTCAGGCCTGACGAGCTTAGAATGGTGCATGCGGGAGTCATGCTCACGGACACACTGGCCGCCAACCTCGAAACGTGGATCGACCGCTTCTACCCCGACACCCTCTCCCCGGCTGATTTGGCCGATCCAGACCTGCTTGTGGGCACCCGAGACGCCTTGCAAGCCTTGACAGACCTGCTCCAACTAGGATCTGTGTATCCGTTTCAGCAGTGATCGGCTGTAGAACAGTCTCAAAACATTACAAGTCAAAGTGAACTTCAGTGGTACTTCTCCCGAAAGAGATGGTGGCCCACGTGCTCTTCATAGCAGGCCTGACAGGCAATAGGGCCTGTCCACTAGGAGTCCCAGACCGATGTATGTGCTGATCTTCGCTAACGGACACCGCGCCCTGTATCGAGGGCGACGCGCTGGGGGCTGTGTGCTGGTGAAGTTCCAGGGTGAACAGTACTGGTGGTGGATGCCCGAAGGCTTTGTCAAAAAGGCCATTCGCATGCCCAGCGAAGCCTCCGCCGCGGCCTGACACGCCGAAACTTCAACAACTGTTTGCCGGTAGACTTCGATGCCCTGCTGCGCTTGTGATTTGCAAGCGCGCAGCGACTGGAGAGTCTACCGATGTACTTGATGACGCTGATCGCGACCACTTTCTTAATCTCCGCCGGTGGGCCAATCCACGAACCGGGACCAAAGCCAAATGGACCATTCCCCCACGTCCACCGATGTCATGCACTGATCGGTGCCGACGTTGTGACCGAACCAGGCACACGCCTCCAAGACGCCACCATCATCATCCGCGACGGTCGCATTGAGTCCGTTGGCACAGAGATCAATATCCCCGCCGATGCTCGACTGTGGCCAATGGACGATCAAGTCATCTACGCCGGCTTTGTCGAACCGGCGATGCCCATTGAATTGGACGCCGTTCCAAGTGGACCCGGTGCGAACTGGAGTAACTTCATTCATCCGCAGGTGAACCTCGGTCAGAATGCCGAGTTGGCACAACTGTCGTCCTCGGCCAGATCAAATCTCCGAAAGGCCGGCTACTGCACAGCGGCGATCTATCCCGACAAAGGAATTCTCAGGGGCACCGGCACCATTGTGTCGCTCAGTGATGACACCACACACCAGCGAACCATGCGTGGAAGCCCCGCCGCCGCGGCAGCCTTCGATCGCGGGGGCTGGGGAGGCGGAGCCGGCCCCGGCTCACTTATGGGTTCCATCGCGATGATGCGACAGACCCTCCACGATGCGCGGTGGTACGAAGCCGCCTTGAACGCGGCCCAGCGAGCTGATCTTGAGCCGCCAGCACGCCATGACGATCTGGCCGCCTTGGCCGACGTCGTGCGTGGTCGTCAGCGGCTCATGATTGATACCCGCGACCACAAGGAAGCCATTCGCGCAGGAACGTTGGCACGCGATTGCGACATCTCACTCATCGTGCTGGGAAGCGGTGATGAATACCGCGATTTGCCGGGAATCGCATCGCTGCAATGCCCGATCATTGTGCCAGTGGAATTCCCTGACGCCCCACGGCTAGCCTCGATCGATCAGGCCATGCGGGTACCACTCAACACCCTCCAATCATGGGAACAGGCCCCCACCAATCTTCGTCGCCTACGCGATGCAGAGATCGATGCCTGTGTCACAACCGATTCTCTGAGTTCACCCAGTGACATCCACGCTGCCATGCGTCAGGCCATCCAAGCTGGGCTGACGCACGACGAAGCACTCGCCCGAATCACAACCGATCCAGCGACACTGCTTGGCATTGACACCGTAGTAGGCCGCATTACACCAGGCATGGCCGCGCATCTGGTGGTGTGTGATGGCGACCTCTTCGAGGAGGACACCACCATCGATGAGACGTGGGTGTCTGGTTGGCGTGAAGATCATGAGCGACGCCCCATCACCACCCTCAAGGGCGGTGGCACACTGACCGTTGGCGATACTTCCGCCAATGCCACCATTGACACGGCCCGCAAAAAGTTCACCGTCACACTGGCCGATGACACCAAACTTAAGATCAAGAAAGTTGACCTCGTGGGGCATCGCATGCAGGCCTCAATGGACAGCCGCATCTTTGGTGAAGATGGATGGCTGCGTGTGTCAGCCATCATTCGTGGAGACGAACTGATCGGCCGCGCCGTGCGTTCCGATGGTCGCACATCGCCGCTTCATCTGGTGATCTCCGAGGACGCCGATGAGGAATCGCCCTCCGATGAGGTTGCTGCAGATACGGACACCCAAGAGGAAGGTGACTCCGGGTCGATCGCTGGCCTGTGGACCGGCAACATTGCATTCGGAGAGGACTTTGATCCCCCCATCGAACTGGACATCACGCAGGATGAGGAGTCGTACAACGGCACCCTCAGTTTCATGGAACAGGAAATGCCACTGGCCAATGGAATCTACGACGCAGCGCAAGGCACATTGTCATTCTCTGGCACACGGGGAGAACGCGGTCAGTATTCGATGGACATTCAAATCGATGGCGACGCAATGACCGGCACGGCCACCAGCCCAATGGGCGAAGCGGAATTCACCGCCAGCCGCCAAGGCGCCCCAACCAAATCGACCAGTGATACCGATGATGAAGATGGCGACGCTGGTGATCTCCGCTGGGCAAATATTCCAGACACCATCACATTTCCACTTGGCGCAAGAGGTCGCCTGTCCCCGGTCGCACCTGAGAACGTCCGTTTTGAACACGCCACCCTCTGGACAGCAGATGAAGCGGGCATTCTTGAAGATGGCTGCCTGATTGTGGAGGATGGACACCTTGCCTACGTCGGTTCGATGGCCCAGGCGCCGCCCGTTGGAACAGAGCGTGTCGTTGATGCCACCGGCATGCACATCACACCAGGCCTCATTGACTGTCACAGCCACACCGGCATCGATGGTGGGGTCAACGAGTTCAATGAAGCTTGCACAGCAGAAGTCGGCATCGGCGACGTCGTCGCTGGTGATGACATGAACTGGTATCGACAACTGGCTGGCGGCCTCACCGCCGCCAATCAATTGCACGGATCGGCCAACCCGATTGGCGGACGCAACAGTGTCGTCAAACTTCGGTGGGGTCGGCCCGCGCGGGACTTCCCCTTCAACGGAGCCATCAAGGGCATCAAGTTCGCTCTTGGCGAGAATGTCAAGCGAAGCAGTGGTCGGTACCCAGACACACGCATGGGCGTTGAGTCATTCATTCGTGACCGACTTGCTGCAGCCAAAGCCTACGATGCCCAGTGGAAACGCTGGAATACACTGACCGAGGATCAACAGGCCAGCCGCATTCCACCTCGGCGAGACTTTGAACTCGACACGCTGGCTGAAATCCTCCGCGGCGAACGGCTGATCCATTGCCACTCCTATCGACAAGATGAAATCCTCGCCCTGCTGCGCACGTGCGAGGACTACGGCATCACCATTGGCACGCTACAACACATTCTCGAGGGCTATAAGGTTGCCGATGACATCGCTCGACACGGCGCCGGCGCCAGCTCATTCAGCGACTGGTGGGCCTATAAAGTAGAAGTCATGGATGCGATTCCGTGGAATGGTGAAATCATGCACGACCAAGGTGTGGTCGTCTCCTTCAACTCCGACGACAGCGAACTCGCCACGCGAATGAATGATGAAGCCGCCAAAGCGGTGCGATACGGCGGCCTGGAACCAAACGAAGCGCTCAAATTCGTCACACTCAATCCAGCCATCCAGTTACGCGTCGATGATCGCACTGGCTCGCTCAAGGTCGGCAAGGACGCAGACTTCGCCGTCTGGAACCGTGATCCTTTGGACTCCTACAGCCTGTGTCTTGAAACGTGGATTGACGGCGCTAAGTACTTCGACCGAACCCAAGACAGTGTCATGGCAGCTCGTGATGCCGCAGATCGCACACGTTTGGTGGAACTGGTGCTGCTGGACAATCTGGGTACACCTCCTGTAATCGACCCCGACCCTGACTCGGAGGAATCGGAGCCTGCGTGGGCGTCCAATCCATACAACGACATCGATGATCACCGCGGGTGCTGCGGACTCCCAGCCGACCATGACCATGAGGAGCACACCCGATGATCAGTCCCACACGTATCGCAATGATCGCAGTCACGATGACCACATCGTTGGCCGTGGCGCAGTCGCGGCAAATTCCCGGCACCGCATCGAAGTCCCCGATCCTGCTAACCAATACCACCGTTCACCCAGTGACATCACCTCCGCTGGTCAACGGGTGGATCGCCTTTGAGGATGGCCGAATTACGTTGATGGGTAGCGGCGATCCGCCAAGCATCGACGGCGCCAATGTCATTGACCTCGATGGGCACCATGTGTATCCCGGACTGGTCGCAGCCGATTCGATTCTTGGCCTGATTGAAACCGGGCAGGTGGATGTCACGCATGACCACGACGAACAAGGCTCGTACACCCCCGAAGCCAAGGTGGTCGTCGCGATCAATCCCGACAGTGATCTGATTCCCGTCACTCGTAATGCCGGCATTCTCACGGCCTTGGTTCGACCCGACGGCGGGCGACTTCCTGGTCAGGCTGCGGTGATTCGACTCGATGGGTGGGACTGGGAAGACCTTGCGATCAACCCATCGTCTGCTCTGATTATTGAATGGCCTTCGGTCGAACGACGCAGCTTTGGTCGCCGCGGCGGCGGCAGCGGTGGTGGCGGTTCAAGTGCTGAAAAACAGATCGCCGAAATCGATGACTACTTCACCGAAGCGGAGGCCTATCTCGCCGCATGCGATGCGGATGCAACACTACCGCCAGATAGTCGCTACGAGGCCATGCGAGGGGCGCTCGCTGGCACGATGCCAGTCATCATCAAGGCATCGACCGTTGGACAAATCGGTACCGCCGTGGCGTGGGCACGTCAGCGCGGACTTGACCCTGTCATCCTCGGTGGCGAGGAGGCCGACGAAGTCGCAACACTTCTCGTGCGTGAAGACGTACCGGTCATCGTTCGGGGTGTGCATCGCTATCCCGCCGCGAGGCACCGCGACCCGAGCGAACCCCATTCGCTTCCGGCGCGACTGCGTGATAAAGGCGTGCAGTTCTGCATTGCCCCACGCGATCGGCCCGCACACCTTCGCAACCTCCCCCACCACGCCGCTACGGCGGTGGCCAACGGCCTCACGCCAGAGGAGGGGCTTGCCGCCATCACTATTGATGCCGCCACAATCATCGGCGTTGGCGACCAACTTGGAAGCCTCGAGCTCGGCAAGTCCGCCACCATCATTGTGACCACCGGTGACCCACTGCAGGTGCGAAGCGAGGTGAAGCACGCCTGGATCGACGGCCGGCCCATCGACCTGAGTACCCGTCAAACACAACTTCGCGATAAGTATCGACAAAAGTACGCGGGTAGTTGATTGGCCTAATCGTCGAAGTGATATCCTCGACCGTGGCAAGAGGTTCCGCCTGCTCAAGACGCGTGTCCCGAGAGGTGGCCAAGAGGGAAGTGTGGGAACGCTGATCGATTCAGCGTGAGTCCACTGCGGTGCCGCCGCCGTACGGCCCCCGTTCATATGAACGGACACTCGATCAACGTCACTGTCTCAATGCGAGGCGGAAAGGCCGATTGGGATTTGGGGTCACAGCCGGAAGACCTGCCTCATTGCCCTGTCCGCACCCGCCATGCACGGGTTGGAGAGGTTTTTTAAATGCGTATTCTTGCACTTATTGCGTCAGCGTCACTACTCAGCACCGCGTCGGCCGACTTGGTTCTTGATCTCACCGCAAGTGTTGGCACTGGCGAGAACACCGCCTATGCCGTCATCGACTTCTCGGCAACGAACTATCCCGTCTATGCCTTTTCATACTCTTGGAATGGCCAGGCCACCGTACACGACATGTTGTTGGCATTGGAGTCCATCGGAATTGAATATGAGTGGACCGACTGGGGCACGGGCATCTTCGCCGACAACTTTCACTATGGAAGCTCCGCCGGTGACCCAAGCTTGTACTGGGCGCACTCAAGCGGAACCATTGCCGACGGTGGCCCCAACTGGTCCGATACAACGACCAGCGTGGACCTGGCCGACCTCGCTGATGGGAATATCTCGGGCTGGTACAACGGCTTCAACGATGACTACTCGGCCATTCCGCCGAGCCTTCCCCTCATTCCCGCACCTGCAAGTTTCATAGTGCTAGCAGGACTGGGCATCGCACGCCGCCGATGCTGACAACTGGATTTGCTGTCGACTTCCACCAAGGAATTTCATCATGACAGCTGCTGCAACTCTATCCAAGACCCCACCAGTGCGCTATCTGCTTGTGCAAGCCGCTGGGAGGGTATAGTTGTGGCTCAAGCGATCAAACGTGCACGTGACAAGCTGAATCTCACATGACCCGCGACTTCCCGATCATCAATCCGGCCACGGAAGAAACTGTTCGCCACCACTCCGGAATTGATGCGCGCGAAGCGATGCGGCGAATTGATGCTTCCAACGCCGCGTGGGGCCAATGGAGCGGCGCATCATTGAGCGACCGCGGAGCAGTGCTCCTGCAGGCCGCGTCCATCTTGGATGAAGATCGAAATCGCTGGGCGACAAGAATCACTCAGGAAATGGGCAAGCCCATCACCGAGTCGTTGGCCGAAGTCGATAAGTGCGCTTGGGTATGCCGCTGGTACGCCCAAAACACCGAGTCGCTGCTCGCGGATGAACACTATGACATCGACACCGCCGACGTACGACTCGTGCGACGTCCTCTGGGCGTGCTCTACGCGATCATGCCTTGGAATTTTCCGTTATGGCAAGTGTTCCGAGCCGCTGCTCCAAATCTCATGGCGGGTAATGCAATGGTGCTCAAGCACGCACCTAATGTCTTTGGATGCGCAGCAGACATCACCGAAATATTCCAACGAGCCTCCGCGCCAGAGGGACTCTTTGTCGATCTGCCCATCGATGTGGCCGACTCCCCGGCCGTGGTTGCCCATCGACATGTCCGTGGTGTCACCCTGACTGGAAGCGATCATGCCGGCGCGGCCGTCGCTGCCCAAGCTGGCCAGCATCTCAAGAAGTGCGTGCTGGAACTGGGCGGAAGCGATCCGGGCGTTGTGCTGGCCGATGCCGATGTCGATCTGGCCGTTGACCGGTGTGTGGCCAGCCGCATGCTCAATTGTGGCCAGGTCTGCATCGCCATTAAACGTTTCATCGTGGTGGACGATGTCTACGATCAATTTCGCGACGGGGTGCTTGCCAAACTTGAGGGCATCAAGATGCAATCGCCTCTGGACCCAGAGTCGGCACTGGGTCCGATGGCGCGAGCGGATCTTCGCGACGCCTTGCACGGGCAGGTGTGCGCCAGCATTGATGCGGGTGCTCGACTGGTGCTTGGTGGGCATGTACCAACGCAAGCGGGATGGTGGTACCCGGCGACGATGCTCGAAGACGTCACACCTGGCATGCCAGCCTTTGATGAAGAAATTTTCGGCCCAGTGGCCTGCCTCGTTCGTGCCCGGGATATCCACGACGCGCTGGAATTGGCGGCTGACACTCGGTTCGGCTTGGCCGGTTCAATCTTCACCAGCGACCGCGATCGTGGCGAAGACATCGCCGCCAACCACATGCACGCGGGGTGTCTCGCCGTCAACGACTTTACCCGAAGCGACCCACGGGTTCCGTTTGGCGGCATTTATGACAGTGGGTTTGGCCGCGAACTGGGCGCAGCGGGGCTTCATGAATTCACAAATCTCAAGAGCGTGGTGGTCGCTCGAGCCTAATGGCGTGAGCCGATGCTACTCGTCGCCACGCTGGGCTTCGAGTTGTTGACGAAGTCGCTCGTTCTCGATCTCGGCGCGGAGGCGTTCGTTCTCGGCATTCAATTGATCGGTGTGTTGATTCTGTTGGTAGGTCGGATTGTTGGCACGAGCCTCACGAGCCTGTTGCTCTTTCTTCGCACGGTCCTTATCCATCTCGTTGCCGATGATGTAGCCACCGAGCGCGCCGGCACCAGCCCCAATCAAGGTGCCCTTCGTGTTGCCACCGATGGCCTGTCCAAGGAGTGCCCCGCTGCCAGCGCCGATCAGGGTGCCGGACTTGGCCGAGTTGTCGCAGCCAGTCATGGCTCCAATAGAGAGAGATAGGGTCATCATGGCAATGGCACAGATACGCATGGCTTCAGCCTCCTAAGTGGACAATAGAAACATCCAAGACCCCATAGTATTGGCTCCTTCCCCTCATTCCGTCAACCGATCATCAGGATATGGGTTGGATTCGGTCCGGCATTGTGCCACACTAGGCCTTGACAGCCCGCCACATACCCCACGAAGCGAGAAATTGAGATGAGAGTCATTGTCGCCGCGTTCACAAGCATCTGCCTAGGTACCGCCGCTGCAGACGAATTCACGCTAACCAACGCCTCGAACCTGCAGACCGCTGGCGTCGTGGGCGCAACGTTTGTTGGCAACCTCATTGGTGATTGGGATGCAGAAAGCAACCCAGGCGGCACCCAGACCCGTCCGGGAGTGTGGGGTGGCAGTGGCAACAATCCAATCCCGTTGGAAATGGATCTGGCCGTCAACTTCAACTTCCAAAGCGTTCCAGCTGGATCGCTTGATCTCGAACTTAACCCCAAGACCAGCACAGCCACCATCTCGGATTTTCAATGCGACATCCTTCCCGAGGAGATCGCGTCCGCCGCCCTAACTGTCACTGTTCTGTACGAAACATTCCGGACATTCGCGCCCGACTCTTTGTTTGTAGGCGGCATTCCTATTGAAATCCCAATGGGCGAGGCCACGATCACTGCGGCATCGCTCACGCAGGCTGCCATTGGCATTGGTGTTGCCACACCCGTTGATGGTCAAGACGGGGCGCATGATGTCATCGTCGCCGTGCCAGCCATGTTGGACTTGCTCATCAGCACCGAGGCGACCAGCGATATCCCATTGCAATTCCCTATCGTTATCAGTCTCCATGGCGTGCATCAATCTGGTGTCACCCAAGACACGTTCATCCCGATGCTGTCGGTAGCCATCGACGAAACTGGCGATCTCCCCGCCGAACCCCTTCCGACGATCCCTCTGGAACTACCAACGATCCTTCCTCCAGGAAGCATTGCCAACGTCCTACTCACACTCATACCCAGCACCGCGTCAGTCAGTTCGACTACCGATGGCACGCTCGACACCGTGCACGAACACGGCATGCCGGGCGATGTGAATGGCGATGGCGTCGTCAACACCAATGACCTGCTTGCAGTCCTCGCTGCATGGGGGCCATGCCAAGAATGCTCGGAAGACCTCAATCAAGATGGATTCGTTGGTGTCGACGACCTGCTGATGCTCATCGCCGCCTGGACTTGATCAACCTGGCACGTCGCAGGGACCCCAATTATCCAACACGATCAGCAAGTCGGTTGTATCAATAAAACCGTTTTGATCAATGTCGGCCACACACGGGCTGTCGTCGCATGGTCCCCAGGTCAGCACCACAATAAGCAGGTCATCGACAGACACCAGGCCGTCGCCAGTCAAATCCGCCTCGCACGTTGGAAGATTGGCATCGTAATTGGACATGAATCCAAGCGTCATTGGATGCAGTTCACCACGAATCGATACTCGGTGGCATTCCAAAGGAGTCTGGAGTTCACTGGTTTTGTTGCCCAGCCGCACCGAGACCGGGCGCCCGGACACAACTGCGGCCACACCGGGCATCGCAGCCACACGCGTGGTCGCTGCGCCGCCACTGCGAACCTCAAATCCAAGTCTGCTTGGCCCGCCTGAGATACGAAGCTGCACAGTGTCAAGTCGCTCTAGAGACACCCCCGCATGACTGACATTGGCAATTACCTCGCCGTCACGAATGAGTTCTAGCCTCGCTTCTCGTGCGGCGGGCTTCAGCGACACATGCACCTCATCACCGTTCTTGAGCATGATGACCGCTACTTCAAATGTGTCGAGCCGACTTCCCAACCCCCGATCGATACCCGTTTCAGGAAGCAAGAGGTCCAATTCAATGGTCCACCGATCGCCAACATCCACAAGCGGAAGAACAACTCGCTCGCTGGGGAGCGTCGCCGGGGCCGCATCATCCAGTGGCCGCCACGTCCCCATCGAGCCTATAAACAGTCCATCTATGGTCATCAGTAGATCGATTTCCCCTCCATCCTGACCAACGCTCGTCGCAATGATCTTCAATGATGGGCACGCGCCTGGAAGGAAGTCATCAATGTGGGTCATGATTGGAACAGGAACCCACGATCGTTCCGTGACAATCTTGGCGCGGCGGGTCGATTTCTGGTCACCGTGCTTGAATTGTTGCCTGACCGAGAGCATCCCCGACGGCCAGCAGTACGCCATTGGGCGTCCACGCGGCCGCATGTGCATGTTGACGTTCAACACCTGAGAACTCGTGCAACAACACTGGTCCTTCGAAGGACCATGGCGAATCGGTCACATCGTCGCGAATCGCCTTGAGCAAAAAACACTGGCCGCCATCAGCAAGCTGTCCACCGCTGTGATTCAGATAATCGACATATGGAATAAACGCTTCGGTCATCTGACCTTCAGAAGGAACCGGATAATAGTTTTGCATCGATGACACCCAGCCCCGTGGAAGGCCGAGGCACTGTGTTCCGTCTCCGATTCGCGGGCCGTCCGACACATGTTCAAGTGACCAGCCGCTTGCATGTTGCTGCAAAGCAAAGACGCTGATGCCCTCAGAAATCCACTCACCATCGGCTAGAAACGAACGGTCGCAATGCAGCAACACACAGCCTGGCAACATGCAACCAGAACGAACTATAAAGATCTGATCATCACGCCGAAGCGGGTGGTTTGCTAGCAAGTCCATGCGTTGACTGTCATCGCCCCGCAGGAGGTTCCATTCAAACTCAGGTCCAGTGGCAATGTCGCCGGAAAAGAGTGATAGTTTGAGCGTCTGACTATTGATCGCCACAAGCACTGGTGTTCGGCCATCTCGCTCGACGCCCGAGATCAACACCCGAATCGAACCGGGGGTTTCCCACGCGTGGGTCCAGTCTGGCATCGAACACACGGCGCGTGTTGGGCCCCATCGAGGCTCATCGGCCTGAACCACCGAACCATCCGCCGATTGGGCAGACAGCGGTCGCTCCACACGAACCGGCGGCAAAGTGCCACGCTGCACCCCATCGAACACCGCGTGCTCAATGTGTGGCTGCGACGACACCATCGCCAGCACCAAAATGACAGGACTGAACATCATTAGCCCCTGAGACTACTCGACGTCTGCTCTGATTGGAAACAGTGATTCCCCGTTTTGATTGTTTGGCAGGATGCCAGAGTCTCTCATCGTTCCCAATCATCCCCAATTAGGACACGATGATCCGGAACAGATCATCAACGCCGAAGGCATCCTGAGTTCAATACGCAATGACAGAGCAAGAAAGGCAGCCTTATGGCGCG
>PVBE010880582.1_pt1 | contig 64853 bp, 55 predicted proteins | sample 1631181 | NCBI WGS metagenome assembly PVBE01 (sample SAMN08397723, study PRJNA350692) | Marine metagenome, whole genome shotgun sequencing project. | isolation source: water | place: Pacific Ocean | collected 2012-04
CTCGGGGCCCTTCACAACGCAGCCGCATCCGGTTCCACTCTCCCGCCGGACTCAGTGGGTTTGTCGAGGCGCGATCATGTCGTAGAGGGCGCCACTGTCACCCTTGTCCAGAGGCGGCTCTTTGCCATATGTGTCCAGGATCTGGATCTCCAGCCCGGTGTGCACCTCATCGTCCAGGTCGGACACGCGCAGGAACACGCCGCTGTTCACCTTGGCGTCGGCATTGTACTCGAAGGTGAGCTCGAAGTCGCCATACTGGGTCTGCGTGCTCAGATTGCTCATCTTGCCGGCCTCGGAGCTGCCGACGATCATACCGTCCACGACGGTCCACAGGTGAGGGTTCTTGTGGTCTTCCCACCCGGACAGGTCCCGGCCGTTGAACAGCTCGATGGTTTTCGTCATCAGGTATCCTTTCTGTTGCCAGTCTTCCAGATCTTCCCGGTCTTCACCCACTGGCGACCGTGCAGCGCGTAGAGGTAGGAACCGCTGCCCACGGCAGTGCCTGTCGCATCGGTCCCATCCCATGCCACCTGATGTGTCCCGGCCTGGTGGTATCCGTTGGCCAGGCTGGCGATCCTGCGACCCGTGATGTCGTAGACCGACAGCTCGACCTGTCGCGCCTCGGCCAGTTGGTAGGAGATGACGGTATAGGGGTTGAAGGGGTTGGGCACTGCCTGCTGCAAGGCGGATTGCCCCGGGGTCTTCCCGGTCTCCTGCTTGCCCTGCTCGACAGCCGTGACCGTCGTGCCGTCGCCAAAGGTATAGACGGCCCCGTCCAGGCCGGCCACGTAGATGGTGCCCCCGGTGATGACGGGGGGCGAATGGACGCCCCCATCGATCCAACCTTCACCGGTCCCTGGTACGAACCTCCAGCGCTCCTCCCCGGTCCTGCGATCCACGACATAGAAGCCAGGCAGTGTCGTGCCGTGGGCTGGAGCGCCGATGCTGCCGATGTAGACAGTGCTGTCAGTGACGACTGGTTTAGCCCAGGACCAGCCGCGCGTGTCATAGCCCCAGGCAACGTCCCCGGTGTCGGCGTGATACGCCCAGAGTCTCTGGCTGTCCGAACTGCCCACGTAGATCATGCCGTCATCGAACACCGCCGAGGACTCGACCCACGAGCCATCGGTGTTGCGGTGCTTCCACTGCACCTCGCCCGTGAGAGCATCCAGAGCATACACGTGGGTGCTGCGACTGCTGATGAAGATCTTGCCATCGCCGATGGCCGGCGAGCTCTGGATGATGCCCCCGGTGTTGTAGCTCCAGACCTGCTCACCCGTGGTCGCATCGAGGGCGTACACGCGTCCGTTCCAGCTGCCGAAGTAGACGAAACCCTCCGCGATCAGGGGTGTAGAGCGAATGCTTTCACCCGCGGCGAATCGCCAGGTTTCCTTCCCGGTACCGGCGTCGATGGCATGGAGATTTCCGCTGGCGCTACCGATGTAGAGGGTTCCGTCGTCGAGGACCGGTGAGGAATGCAGGTAGTCGTACAGGTAGGGTGCATCGCCTGCCGGCAGGCGACGGGAGAAATCGGCATACTCCAGGTCGAATCGCCAACGCTCGGCGCCGCTGTCCCGTTCCAGAGCGTAGAGGAAGCCGTCGTCGCTGGCGAAGGCGATGCCATCACTCTCGAGCAAGGCCGATCCAGAGCGTACGATGTCCCCCGTGGCGAAGCGCCACTCAATCTGGCGCGTGGCCACGTCCAGAGCGTAGAAGCCACCATCGTCGCTGCCGAAGTAGAGCGTGCCGGCGGCGTGGTTCATGGGCGCCCACAGTCCCTGCTCACTGATCTCGAGATTCCACTGCATTGTGCCAGCGGCTGCGTGCTCGGCATCGCCGGCCGGCGCCCACATGTGCCCGGCGGCGCAGAGAGCACATGCCAGAATCCGATTCCTTGATGTCATGACCGAGTCTTCCTCTTCGTGTTGGTTTCGGCGGCGCTGCCACTCGGCAGGGCGGGGACCAGTAGCATCCGAATCTTTGGGGAGTACCTTTCAAGGCAGACAGGCAACCTCCCGGGTTTCAAACAAAGGGAACATCAATGTCTCCAATAGACCGCTGTTTCGTCTTCGTCGCTCTCACCGGCGACGAGCAGATCAAAACCTATGCGATGGACCTCGACACGGGTGGACTCGAGTTGAGCACCGTCAGCCAGGCCCACGGGCCGATCGGCGCGCTGCATCTGCACCGGGCATCCGGCATCGTCTACGGGGCCCAGGTCGAGTCCACAAAGCTCTCCAGCTTTCGTCTCGACATCGACACCGGAGCTCTGGCGCACATCAACAGTGTCGATACCGGACTGGCCACCCCGGCACTTGCCGTCACCGATCACAGTGGCCGCTTTCTGCTCAGCAGCTACTACACCGGCGGCGGCGTGACGGTGCACCGCATCGCCGAGGACGGTTCCATCGGCGAACAGGTTCAGCACGTCGAGACGGGTGAAAAGGCCCATGGGGTCCTCATCGATGCGACGAATGAGTATGTCTTCATCCCCCACGTCTGCCCCAACAACAAGACAGCGCAATTTCGCTTCGATGCAGACTCCGGGCAGCTGACGGCGAACGACCCTTTCGAGCTGAGACCCCCCGAGGTCTACACAGGCCCCCGGCACATGTGTTTCGGCCCCGGCAGCGACGTCGTCTACACCGTCAACGAACAGGGCAACACCGTCACCGTGCAGCAGTACGATGCCGCCAACGGTACGCTCGAGGCCGCGCAGAGCGTATCCACCTTGCCGGACGGGTATGCCGGAGAGAGTTTCACCGCCCACATCGAAATTCATCCGAACGGCAGATGGGCCTACGCATCCAACCGCGGGCCCGACGACAGCATCGCCGGCTTCCACATCGCCGACGATGGGCTGCTGAGTCCCTTCGGCCATTTCCCGGTACCATCCAGCCCGCGTTCATTCAACATCGATCCCACCGGGCGCTTCTGCTACTGCACCGGTGAGGCCGACGGCCGCCTGCGCTCCTTCCGGGTGGACGAGACATCGGGCAGCCTGACACAACTGGACGAATTCGACGTCGGCAAGTCACCGTTCTGGACCATGGCACTGGGCTTCTGAGGCGAAACGGGTGTCTGGCTCCCGGCCATTCTCAGTTGCCCCCCGCGCGGGCGTTGGCTATCCTCTGCTGCCATGAACCCCCTCGACTTTCTCAGCACCGAAGTGATCGCCGGGATTCTCATCGTCGGCGCCCTGGTCATGTGCCTACGCTCCATTCTGATGTTCACGCGTCAGGCAGGTGACATGGCGCCGAAGATTCAGAAGCTGGACATGGCCCTGGCCAAGATCCGCGACGGCATGGACGAGAAGAAGAAGCTCGTCAAGGATCTCACCGTCATCGTCGATCCTCTGCGAGCCCGGGAGACGAAGCTGCGGCAGTACTACGAAGACATCAAGAACATCGAGCTGACCTACGAGCGCGAGTCGACGGAAAAGGGTGAAAAGGACGAGGCGGAGAAGCGCAAGCGGATTCAGCGCAAGAAGATGGGATTCGACTAGCTCACTGCAGTCGGTAGAACCGAGTCGCAGTGCCTCGCATCAGGGCGTCCCGTTCCCCGACGCTCGCCCCTGAAGTCAGTTCGGCCACCGTGTCCAGCCACCGCTGATAGTCGACGGCCTGCGTCGCCACGGGCCAGTCGCTGCCGAACATCAGCCGCGAATAACCGAAGGCTTCGATGACCGTTTCCGCGAACGGACGCAGATCGGCCAGCGTCCAGGAGCCGAAATCGGCCTCCGTTGCCATCCCCGACAGCTTGCAGCAGACGTGGTCCATCGTTGCCAGCTCACGGATCTGCTCGCGCCAGGGATCCAGCAGACCGGCCTTGATATCCGGCTTGCCGATGTGATCGAGTACCAGAGGTGTGTCGGGCACCTGTCGGGCCAGCTCGATGACGGCCGGCAGCTGATGGTGGTAGATACACAGATCGAAGGAGAAACCCGCCTCGCCCAGCTGGCGCACTCCCGAAACGAACTCGTCCCTGGCAGCAAAACCATCGTCACTCTCGCCCTGTATCAGTCGACGGAAGCCCTTCAGCCTCGGATTGTCCCCCTGTTTCTCGAGGAAGGTCTCGAGCTCCGACGCCCGCTCCACCGGGGCCCAGCCGACCACGGCCGTGACGGGGCCGGGCGCATCCGCCATCGACAGCAGCCAGTTCGTCTCCTGCAGCGCCCAGGGCTCGTCAACGTCGGCCTGCACATGCACGGACTGGACAACACCACTGCCGGCGGTCACACTTTCGTAGTCCTTCAACAGATAGTCATGATCGATAGCTGGCGCCTGCGGCAGCCAGCTGTAGCGGAACCGTCCCCTGTCCCACAGGTGGTGATGGGCATCTACGATATCCTGCACTCTACCGATCCTTCCGCTGTCTGGTGTCTGCATGATTGTGCCGGGGGCAGGCTCAGGTGACCGTCGCCGACCTGCCCCTCATCAACGCCGGGCTCAATTGTGTCAACACAGGACTGCTTGTGCTCGGGGTGCTCGCCATCCGCCGGGGCGACCGTTGCCGCCATCAGCGGTTGATGATCGGCGCCATGTTCGCCTCGGCTCTGTTCCTCGGCTCCTATCTCGTCTACCACACCAGCGTCGGCTCCGTGCCGTATCCATTGCACGACTGGACACGCATCTTCTACTTCATCATCCTGGTACCACATATTCTGCTGGCGACGCTCATGGTGCCCTTCCTCCTGGCCGCCCTCTACTTCGCGCTCCGCGGACGCTTCTCCCGGCACGCCCGGCTGACGGTCTGGGTGTGGCCGGTGTGGATGTTTGTTTCCGTGAGTGGCGTCGTCATCTACTGCATGCTGTACCTGCACGCCGGCGCCATCGCAACCCCTTCGACGCCGGGCTGAATCTGCCGGCACTCGTCCCCATCGTCAAGGTGAACGACAACGGGCCGCACCCCCATTCAGGGATGCGGCCCGCAGCTTGTACGTGTGACTGGTTCTGAACGGTGGATCAGGCGCTCAACCGGGTCCCTGCGTGGGCTTCCCAGCTGTTGCCCGGTCTGGAGCTGTCCTGACCGAGGATGATGGCCTGCCAGGCATCATAGAGATCTCTCATGATCCCCTTCGCTTCGAGGATGGCGTTGCGATCGAGTCGCACGTTGCCCTCGATGAGGCGGCGGTACACATACAGGTACAGGCGCTCGAGATTGTCGGCGATGTCGCCGGTGCTCTTGTCGAGAGCATCGGTGAGTTGCAGGACGATCTCCTGAGCATGGATCAGGCGATCCCCTTTGCCGACCATGTCCCCCTGCTCGATCATCACCAGGGCCTCATCCATGCAGGAAATGGCCTTGTCGTAGAGCAGCAACAGGAACAGCCCCTTGTCCGAGAGCACGGCGGGGGCCCAGGGCATGTCCTCGACGGCGTCGGTGACCGCGGCGCCGTCGTCGCCGGTATACGGATACTGGTTTTCGTTGACCATCCTTGGCCTCCATCGGTTCGTGGGAACCATCCCTTCCGCGGGAACCTCCCGTTCCCGCGGAACAACTCACTCGCCTTCCCGGAGCCGATCTCCTCCAGATCTCTCCGGATGTGAACTTCAGGGCACTTGATACCACGTGGTATGAATTCTCTATCGGCAGAGCATCCGGATCCTGCAGGCTTTTCTCTGAATCCCTTCGTTCACGCGGCGTACAATCAAGCGCAATGGCGTCGCAGTGCTATATTTGTCCCCATGGGTGACGAGATCTCAGATGAGGAACTGCATCAACTGATCACGGCGGCAAAGGAATCCAAGTCGACTCCCGCTGCCGCCGAAGGCTTTGGCGGCACGGCTCTGTCCTATGATTTCCGCCGTCCGCAGCGGGTCAACAAAGATCAGACCCGTCGGATGGAGAGCATCCATGAGCAGTTCGCGCGGATGTTTTCGGCGACGCTGTCGAGCAACATGCGCATGGTGATCGATGTCGACCTGGCCTTCTGCGATCAGGTGGTCTATCAGGAATTCGTCATGGGCCTGGCCAATCCCTGTACGGCCTACAGCCTGACCATCGAGCCCCACGGTGGGCAGGCGATCCTGGCCTTCGGCAATGAGTTGATCATGGCCGTCGTCGACCGCGCCTTCGGTGGACAGGGCCGCGGCTTCACCGGTGATGCTCGGGCCCTGACTTCGATCGAGATGAATGTCATCAACAAGCTGGCGACACGCATCTTCGCCGACCTCGAGGCCACGTGGGAGCCGGTGGCCCGCATCGAGGTCACCGAGGTCGCCCTGGAGACGAATCCGAAGTTCATGCAGATCGCCGCGCCGCAGGACGGCGTACTCGTCGTCGCCTTTGAGGCCAACGCGCGTTCGGCCACAGGACTCATCCACATCTGTTACCCACTGTCCACCCTCGATCCCCTGTTGCCCCGTCTCAATCCGGTGCCCCAGGGGCGCGGGCGGCGGGACGCCGAACACTTCGAGCGGCAGAAACGCGCCCTGGGCAAGACGAAGATCCCGGTGGAGGTGGAAGTCGCCCGCGGCTCGCTGCCGTTGACCGAGGTGGCCGGCCTGCAGGTGGGCGACGTGGTCAAGCTCGATACCCTGACGAATGATCCGGCCATCGTCTTCGTCGGTGACCGTCCGAAATACTTCGGCCGCGTCGGCCTGCAGGGCAGCAAGCGAGCGGTGAAGATCACCGAACGCATCGAGCCTGATGCTGAGGACCTCTACCGCTAGTGTCCTGTCGCAGAGAAACGTTGACGAATTCGGACGGCGAGACGCCGTCCGAATGTCGACGGATTTCTGCGACAGGACACTAGCCCTGACCTTGGGGCCGTCCACCACCGTGCTGGCGTGTTCGGCAGTCGACGCCGATAAGACTGTATAGATGGATCCCTTCACCAATTTCTCCGATCGCCTCGAGGCGGCACGCACCCCTCTGGTCGTGCTGTTCGGCGCCGGCTTCGTCGTCGCCCTCTGGGACCCCAAAGCCATTGTCGTGGCTGACCCTGGCCCTGGGGATCAGCTGCGGCATGCTCGTCCTCGGCCCCTACTCGGCGGCCGCTCTCTACGCCACCTGCCTCCAGTCCCGCTTCGGCGGCCACCTGCGCTGGCCGGTCTGCCTCCTGTTGTCGATCTCCGCCGTTCTCCTGCTGGATGCCCTGCTTCAGTGGAACCGCCTGCAACTGATCCTCGCCGGCCTGACGGCGTCGCTGGGGACCGTCTTCGGCCACGATGCGACCATCGCCGTCCTCGAACTCAAGAGCCTCCCCGGTGGCCGCGTTGATCCGTGGATGGTTCTGCTGTTTCCCCTCATCGTCGGGCTTGCCGTACTCGCCGGGTATTGCAGCCTCGGTTTTGGTGTCGGGCTCTACCATCTCATCGCCGGGCTCCTCTGATGGCCTCTTCCCTGGCCGACACGCTGCAACGCACTGTCGACGCCCTCACCATCGGTCCCCCGCTCTACGATCCGACGGCAAACCTGCCGAACATGGTCGTCTACCCTCTGTTTCCCACACGACCGTTGCCCGCGGAGCCGCCACACGTGATCACCCTGTCCCAGGGCCTGCGTCGGGGGGTCCGCCTGTCGGACACGGGTGTCGTCAGTCAGGTCCACGTGGACAACCCGTTGTCGACGACGATCCTGGTAGGTGAATCCGATATCCTCGTGGGGCCGACGCAATTGCGCTCCGTTCAGTTCAGCTGTCTGGTCCCACCCGGCCGCCGCGCCTCCCTGCCGGTCAACTGTGTCGAGGCCGGTCAGCCCACCGTGTTCCAGGCCGAGTTCACCGAGGCCGAGGCCTGTCCCTGGTACCTGCGCGCCTTCAAGCTGGAACAGCTGGCCCGTCACGGAGAGAACCATCAGCACCGGATCTGGGACCGGATCAAGGAATACCTGCAGCATACCGGCACGGTCAGCTCCACCCAGGACGTGTGCGCCATCTACGACCAGTTCGGGGACGATGTTGACAGTCTCAGCCAGATCTTCCCTCTGCGCCCGGGGCAGGTTGGCTGCATCTGTGCTGTCGGCCAGGATCTGTTTGTCGAGATCTACGGTGAGCCGGAGGTGTTGGAGGACCGCTATGAAGGCGTTCTGCGCAGCGCCCTGGTGGAGGCGGTCGCCCACCCAACGCGCGAGGTCACGCCAAAAGACTCGATACGCAATCTGCTGTCGGAGCTCGTCCAGGCCAGCCACAGCGGCAAGGTCGTGCAGAATCGTAGTCTGCGGGACGCCGGGCGGACCCAGGTGTTTGCTGCCGGCGGCATCACCGGATCCGGCCTGGTCACCGGCGGTGACCTCGTCCATCTGAGTGCGCACAAGCGCTGCTGGGGCTTCGGCCGCCCCTTCTCCGAGCAGCTTGGCGCCCTGGAGACGGATCGCAGGTTGCGCGAGGAGGAGTTGGGAGACCTGTTCAGGCAACTGGAAGAGGAATACGCCCCGCGTCGGAAGCGCTACCGGTCGTATCTGAAGGGTCTGCGACCGGCCACATCGCGCGACCCGGTGAGCCATACCGTCTATGACGAGAATGATGAGGATGTCGCCGATTCAGCTCCTCGTCCGTTGCCTCTCAATCCCACACTGCACCGCTTCTTTCTCGAACTGTTCCGTCGCTGATCGGCGGCTCGACAGCCGGGTTGACAGGGGCCAACCCCCCCGGTAAACTGAGCTACCTCCCTCCGAAGACGCACAGCTTTCTCCCCGTCTGTCGATCGCCCGTCCACCGGATGATCGCCCTCGACAACCGCTGGTGAATCCGCCCGTGACTCGTTCAAGGCTCAAAGTCCCTGCCTTTGTCGGGTTGATCCTCGCCGTTTTCGCCCTCGGTTTGGGCCTGACGATACGGCACCTCGACGGCCCCACGAACTCCGCGCAGCAACAGGCCCGCATCGAGGACGGCATGACGGCCCGCGCCATCGGCACACGCCTGCAGGCCATGGGTGTCATCCGCAGTGCGAGATGGTTCGAGGCGATTGCCAGATGGCGCGGTGTGGCCGGGAGACTGGAGGCCGGCAACTACGCCCTCGACGGTCGACACCCGACGGGGAGGATCCTCAATGACCTTCTCGAAGCACCCCTCGAACTGGTCCGGGTCACCATCCCCGAAGGCCGGACCCGTACACAGACGGCGGCGCTGCTGGCGCAGGCCGGACTCGCAGATTCAGCACGGTTCGTCGCTGTCACCGAAACCGAAGAGCTCATCCGCGACCTCGGCGTCGCCGCCCCGACACTGGAGGGCTATCTCTTCCCCGAGACCTATCTGCTGCCACAGGACATCACCGAAGAACGCATCGCCCGTCTCATGGTGGCGCAGTTCTTCGAGGTCTTCACCGACGCCGATTTCGATCGCCTGAGCCAGGTGGGTCTGTCCCTGCACCAGGCGGTAACCCTGGGGTCCATCGTTGAACTGGAAGCCGTGGCCGCCCAGGAGCGGCCCCTCATCGCCGCCATCTTCCTGCGCCGGTTGGGCTTCAACCGTCGACTCGAGTCCTGCGCCACCGTCGAGTTTGCCCTGGGCGAACACAGAACGCACCTGACCAACCAGGATCTGAAAGTGAAGTCTCCGTACAACACCTACATGCACCGCGGTCTGCCCCCCGGTCCCATCGGCAACCCCGGCGCCGCCTCTCTGCACGCCACACTGCATCCGGTGGCCGACACCGAGTATCTCTATTTTGTCGCCCGCGGCGACGGTACCCATGTGTTCAGCCGTACCAACGCCGAACACGTGGTGGCCAAGAGGACCATCCGGCGTCAGGCTCGGGCTGCCGCCCGCGGCGTCAACTGATGGCCGACACCGCCAACCAGGAGTTGAATCCCGAACAGGGCGCCGCTGTGCAGCAGACGTCGGGGCCGCTGCTGGTGCTGGCCGGTGCCGGCTCGGGCAAGACTCACGTCCTCACCCAGCGCATCGCCCATCTCATCGACCATGCCGGTGTGGCGCCGTGGAACATCCTGGCCGTGACCTTCACCAACAAGGCCGCCGGCGAGATGCGCGAGCGCATCGAACACCTCGTCGGCGACGAAGCCGCCGGGCGACTGTGGATCGGCACATTCCACTCCGTCTGCGCCCGCCTGCTGCGCTATGAGTCCCAGGCCTTCGGCCTGCACTCCGACTTCACCATCTACGATACCGACGACTGCCGGGCGCTGGTGCGCCGGATCCTGGTGGCACTGGACCTGTCGGAACAGGACTTCCCCATCCGCCAGGTGCATGGCGAGATCAGCCGCGCCAAGAACGCCATGACGGACGTGGCCACCTTCGCCGGCAGCGTCGCCCACAACCCCCACAAGCGCCGTGTGGCCGACATCTACCAGGCCTATGAGCAAGGCCTGCGCGCCAACAACGCCTTTGACTTCGATGATCTCATCGTCGAGCCGGTACACCTGCTGCAACGACACCCAGAGGTGCTGGACAAGTGGCGCAACCGCTTCAAGCACATCCTCGTCGACGAGTATCAGGACACCAACCGCCCTCAGTACCTGCTGACCAAACTGCTGGCCGCCGAGCACCGCAATCTGTGTGTCGTCGGCGATGACGATCAGTCCATCTATCAGTTTCGAGGCGCCGACATCCGCAACATCCTCGACTTCGAGAAGGACTACCCCGAAGCCGTCGTCGTCCGGCTCGAGCAGAACTACCGTTCCACCGGACGTATCCTGGCCGCGGCCAATGCCGTCATCGACAACAACGTCGACCGCAAGGGCAAGAACCTGTGGACGGCCATCGGTGAGGGTGACCCAATCCAGGTGGCCGAATGCGGCGACGACAGAGGCGAAGCCCGTCACGTGGTCGATCAGATCCGGCAACAGTGCCGCCAGCACGACTACACCCTGTCCGAGGCGGCCGTCCTGTACCGAACCAATGCCCAGTCCCGCGTGCTGGAAGAGGAGCTGCGCCGGCACAAGATGCCTTACGTCATCGTCGGCGGAATTCGGTTCTATGAACGCAAGGAGATCAAGGACGTCCTCGCCTACCTGCGGCTGCTGGTGAATCCCGCCGATGATATCAGCCTGTTGCGCGTCATCAATGCGCCCAAGCGCGGCATCGGCGACACGACGGTGGAGAAGATCGCCCTCTTCGCGCGGCAGACCCACACCGACCTGTTGCAGGCGGCCTTGCACGCGGCCGACGTTCCCGGCCTCGGCGGACGTGCGGTGAAGGCGGTGGCCGGCTTCGGTGAGCTCATGTCGGGCCTGGCGCAGGAGATCGGCGAGAATCGTCTGAGTCTGCCCGAACTGGCGCAGGAAGTGCTCGAACGCAGCGGCTACCTGGAGGCCCTGCGCGAACTCGACACCCCCGAGGCCGACGGTCGCATCGACAACCTTGGCGAACTGGTCAACAGCATGTCGGAGTTCTCCGCCCGGCACGATGGGCAGGACATCGGCCTGAGCCAGTTCCTCGAAGACGTGGCCCTGATGACGTCTGAGGATGAGGCGCTGGCCGGGGCTTCTGGCGGCACGCTGACCCTGATGACACTGCACGCAGCCAAGGGACTCGAGTTCCCCGTCGTCGCCATCTGTGGCATGGAAGAGGAGATCTTCCCCACACAGAGAGCGATCGAGGAGAGCCGCACGCAGCCCCGTGCCATCGAGGAGGAGCGTCGCCTCTGCTACGTCGGCATCACCCGTGCCCGTCGACACCTGCTGCTGAGCTACGCCCGCTGGCGCTATCTCTTCGGCCAGGGCCGTGAGATGCTGCCGTCACGATTCCTCGAGGAGGTCCCGCAGGAACTGGTGGAGACCGTGGAAGTGCAGGCACAGCTGAACTGGGGCGCACCCGCCGGTGGCCCAGGACGTGGCCGGCGTCAGGGCCGTGGGTCCCAGTCTTCTGCGCCGAGGCGGATCTCCCCCTCAGCGTACGCACAGCCAGCGGCGAAGTCTCCTGCGCCCAGAGCCGAAACGCCTACGGGGGTCCACTACGTTCCCGACGAAGACTTCAGCGACGCCTCCGGAGGGGACGATCCTCTCGCCGTCGGCCGTTGGGTGGCCCATCCGGCCTGGGGCCGCGGCCAGATCGTCGGCCGGGAGGGCACCGGCAGCGACACGAAACTGTCGATCCGTTTTGGCGGCACAACCAAGCGCGTGGTCGCCGCCTACGCCCAGCTGCAGCCGGCATGAGGCTTTAGCCTACCGGAGCAGTGTCATGGGCCGTGACTGACGGAAGCGACGGCCGCCGTCCGACACCAATTCCATCGAGGCCAGATACACGCCGCTGGCCACGTTGTGCCCCGCGTCGTCCCGTCCATCCCATATGGCCTCGTGTACACCGGCCGTGGCTCTTCCGGCTGCCAGTGTACGGATGCGCTGCCCGCTCAGGGCATAGATGACGATACGTGTCGTCGCCGGCTCATCGAGTGCGAAGCGCACGTGTGTCACCGGGTTGAAGGGGTTGGGATAGTTGCCCAGCAGAGAAGGACCGTCGGGCGTTGCCCCCTCCGTCAGATCGGTGACGGCGGTGATGACCTCCCCCGGAAGGGCGAAGCGGATCCCCGGAAGACGATCCCCATCCTCGTCGACAACATGAGCGGCAAGGAAGGTGTCACCGGCAAAGTTGCCCACCTTGAGCAACAGCCGGTTCTCCCCCCGCTGCAGCTGTACGGGAACACGGTCACCGGCCAGATGGAACACCGTACGTGACGGTTTTTCGAACACCACCTCGCCGTTGAGCCAGACCTTCAGGTGTTCGTCGTACCCGAGCCAGAGCATACCGTCCTGGTCGTGATCGGAATGGACCTCGGTGTAGGCGTAGGATGACTGGCGTTGTGCGGTGCCGAAGATGGCGCCCAGGTCGAGACGTTCGGCCGAATACCCGAGATGTTCGGCCCGCACCCATTGCGCCTCGCCCACGGGCATGCCTTCCATGGGCTGCAACCGGTCCTCTGCTGGCACATGCTCGATGTTGATGTCGTTGCCATCGAAGGGTCCGGCCACGAGCCAGCGGCGGATCCCACGGCCGTAGAAGAATCCCCTCTTGTTGCCGCCCCGTGACTTGATGAAGTTGCGCTGCACCGTCTCCGGCTGACGACCGACAACGCGGATGTTGTCCCGATCGAGGGTGCCGAAACCCTTTGCCGCCGCCAGCATGAGGGCTTCCAGATCCATGGGCTGAAATCCCATGGTGAGATTGGCAATCGCCTCCGTCGCCACCGGGTCGGCGCCGGCCACGACCACATTGTGCTGCACGTTCAGCCCCCATTGCGGGCCGTCCCCCTCGGTTCCCCAGAAGCCTTCGATGACCGAATAGGCGGGCGGGTTGTACGACATGAGATCCACATACCCGTGCTCCGGGTTGTTCTGGTAGTGTTGCGCCTTCGAAGTGCCGTCTCCGTACGCACCTGAGGCCAGCGTGCCCACGTAGTTCTTGATCGCCAGCGTCGTGCCGTAGATCGTCGTCTTCATGGCCGGAATGGAGATCACCTTGTCGGCGTCGAGAATCGGTGCGGGCATGAAGAAACCCGCCGACCGGAAGGAGCCGGTGCCATCCACGTGGAAGCCGAACTGGGCGCCATCATAGGAGAGACGCGTCACGCCAAGTCGCTGAATGGCGCCTCCCGGGATAGGCTCCTGGCGCCATGGGGCGTAGTTGAGATCGGACGTGTCGACCACGGTGGCCGTGCCCATGGCGACGAACTCATCCAGCAGTCCGATGTAGGACAGGTTGTCGAACTGCGGGTAGACGGCTGACCAGGCGTCCTGCTCAACACCCGTGGGGAAACCGGGCTCACCGCGTCGGGGTGATTCGGCGCCGCCCTCGGCGATGGTGATACGACGAGGACCCACGTGATCGATGAGATAGGTGATGACACTCTTGACCACGCGCAGATCGGTGATCTGCCCGGGGTGCTCGAAGCCGCCGTAGTAGAAACCGGACTCGCTGTCTCTCTGGTCCAGGCGACCACGATTCGTCACCGAGTTCACCTTGATGAGAACCCAGTCGTCGCTGTTGATGACATCACGGATCGAGTGCCCGGACTGGTCGAGATCCAGAGCGCGGCGCACGATGTCATCCACCTGATCGTAGGTCAGGCTGGCATCCGTCGGCGACGGCGCTGGTAACGACGGGTCGATCGAGGCCGCCACCGCCACGGTGGTTGCGCCATGTCCCAGGGTCAGAGTTCCTGGACGCAACAGAGGCAGTCCCTCCACCTGGAGCGGCTGCTGTGAACCATCCTGCGAATCGGCCGGGCCGATGAACAGGGTACGCGCGAGATTCGTGTGCAGGTCCCACGCGATGAGGCCGGCCAACAGTACCAGCAGGACCCCGGCTCGACGCCGCCTCCGCGTTCTTTCAGGATTGTGATGCATCTGCGCGCCCTTTCCGTCATTTCGTGCGGAATACGAAACCGGTGCGTGTCCAAGCTAACCGCAGATGGGCAGCTCCATCAAAGGTGACTGTCGTGTTGCGCCTGGTTGGAGCCGCCCATAGGTTCTTCAGTCTCCCGTCCATCCCCTTCTGCCACAGGACTTTCCCCCAGGTTTGACGACTGCGACCAACTCTCTGGATGCGTTGGCTGATGCCCCGCTGCGTGAGTCGGCCACCCCGCTGCGCGTTGCGGTTCAGCATCTCGGCTGCAAGCTGAACCAGTACGAAGCCGAGGCTCTGTGCGTCGGGTTTCAGGGCCGCGGCTACCAGGTCGTGCCCTTCGATCAGGATGCCGATGTCTACGTCGTCAACACTTGTACCGTCACCGGTTCCGGCGATGCCGACTCCCGCCGTGCGGTACGTCGCGCCAGACGGCGCCAACCCGACGCCATCGTTGTCGCCACGGGCTGCTACGCCCAGCGCCGGCCGGAGGAGTTAACGGATGCCGGTGCCAGTCTCATCGTCGGCAACAGCGCCAAGGCCGGTCTCGTGGACGCCGTCGCTGACGGGCTCGCCGAGGGCGGGGCCATCGATCCGGCCAGGCTGGCGCCGGGCACCGATCGACCTCGAACCGAGAGCTTCCTGCAGATCGACGGGGCCGTCGATGGGGGCCGCACGCGCGGCACCCTGCAGATCCAGGACGGCTGCGACGAACACTGCACGTACTGCATCATCCCCACGGTACGGGGCGCCGGGGTCAGTCGGCCGGCGGAGCAGATCCTCACGCAAGCGCAGCACATGGTCGACGCCGGGTACCGTGAACTGGCCCTCACCGGCGTACATTCCGGCAGCTACGGTTTCGACCTCGGCGACCGCGACGCCCTCGTCGACCTGTTGCGCCGCCTGGAGACCATCGACGGCCTCGACCGCATCCGGCTCAACTCCGTGGAGCCGGGGTACATCACCGACGACCTCATCGACTACGCCGCCGGGTCGACGCACCTCTGCCGCCATCTGCACATCCCCCTGCAGAGCGGTGATGACGACATCCTGCGGCGGATGGGACGGCGCTACACCAGGGCTGAATATGGCGACCGGGTACGGCAGATCGCCGAACGCATTCCGGGATGCGCCCTGGGCGCCGATGTGATGGTGGGTTTTCCCGGAGAGTCGGACGGCCACCACGAAACGACCCGTGTCCTGCTCGAATCCCTGCCGTTGACCTACCTGCATGTGTTCTCCTACTCCCTGCGCGAGGGCACACCGGCGCAGAGGCTTCCGGACCATGTTACGGGTCAGACGAAAACGGCACGGGGCCGTGATCTGATCGGCCTCGGCCAGGCCAAGCGGCTCGCCTTCCATCGGTCGCATCTGGGTTGCGAAGTACAGGTCCTCACCGAACAGATCGCCGACGGCCTCGCCACGGGGTTGACCGATAACTACCTGCGGCTGCGGTACGAACCCGGACCGGACACGGCGCCGAACCGATATGACACCGTGCGGGTGACCCGGGCACGGGAGGATGTCCTGTTCGGCGAATGGAAGGCGGGACCGTGAGCGACACCTTCGCCGAGCTGCCCATGCTGGACGATGTCACCGGACCGCACCGGAGCAAGTCATCGTCGACGGCGGCAACGATCGACTCCCGGCCGACCTCCCGATCCGTCTACGTCGAGACCTACGGATGCCAGATGAACGTCGCCGACAGCGAAACGGTGACTTCCATTCTCGGCGACGCTGGCTTCCGCCTCGTGTCGGCGCCGGAGGAGGCGGACATCATTCTGATCAATACCTGCGCTGTGCGTGAGAATGCCGAGGAGAGAGTCATCGGTCGCGCCAGCCAGCTCAACGGTCTGCGCCGCCAGCGGCCCGACCTGACGCTGGGCATTCTCGGGTGTATGGCGCAGCATCTGGCGGATTCGCTGCCCACGAGGGCTCCCTGGGTAGATCTGGTGGCCGGTCCCGACACCTACGGCCGCCTGCCCGCCCTGCTGGCCGAAACCTCCGATGAAACCCTGCTCGACACCCGCCTCAGTCGGCAGGAGAACTACATCGGTGTCGATCCGCGGCGAAACCGCAAGGCGACCAATGCCTGGGTCACCATCATCCGCGGCTGCGACAAGTTCTGCACCTTCTGCATCGTACCGTATGTACGCGGTCGGGAGCGCAGCCTGCCCGCCGACGAGATCCTGCGTCAGGTCCGGACGCTGGCCGAGGATGGCTTCCGGGAGGTCACTCTGCTGGGTCAGACCGTCAACTCGTATGATGATGGCAACACCGACTTCGCCCGACTGCTGCGCCGCGTCGCCGCCGTGGACGGTATCGAACGTGTGCGCTTCACCTCTCCCTACCCTGTCGATTTCACCGATGACGTCATCGCCGCCATGGCCGAGACGCCCCAGGTCTGCCCTTCCCTCCACCTGCCGGTGCAGTCCGGCAGCGAGACCCAGCTGTTGGCGATGCAACGCGGCTATACCGCCGTCCGCTACCGGCAACTGGTAACGGCATTACGAAAGGCTGTACCCGACCTGGCCCTGACGACGGACATCATCACCGGATTCTGCGGCGAGACGGAGCAGGACTTCCAAGCCACTGTCGACCTCATGGAAGAAATGCGCTTTGATTCTGCGTTTATGTTCAAGTATTCGCAGCGCTCCGGCACGCAGGCGGCACGAACCATGCCGGACGATGTGCCGGACCCGGTAAAGACGGAGCGACTGCAGCGTGTCATCGAGCTCCAGGAAGAGATCTCGCGCCAGATCAACGCCACGATGGTGGGACAGCAGGTGGAGGTTCTGGTGGAAGGTGAGAGCAGGCGCCCCGCCGACGACGGCACCACGACCCAGTTCGGCCGATCGCGTCAGGGCAAGACCACCATCTTCCCCGAACCGGTGCCGGCCAACCGCGTGGTCCGCGTCGCCGTCGAGCGCACGACGTCGCATACGCTCTTCGGCTCGGTCAGTGAGCCGGTGAGGTAGGCCGCTCGAGGCGGAGCCGTTGGCGGACAGCCACCTCACCCGCCTCCTGCCAGAGACCGTCCGGCCAGCGCACCCCTACCGTCGCCGTCGACGCCGTGCCCAGGCCGAAGTGCAGACGATGGCCATCCTGGGAGAGGTACCCGGTTCCGGCCCGCAGCTCCCGCCACTGCGAACGGCCCGCGGCTGTAACCTCCACGCGAGCGCCGATGGCACTTCGATTCGTCGCGGGCCCGACGAGGCTGATACTCAACCAGGCGAGACGGTTGCCCCCGTCGTTGCGCAGCAGGGAAGGCGGTGCATCAAGATTGACAACGAGGATGTCCACATCGCCATCGTCATCGACGTCGCCGAAGGCGGCGCCGCGACTGGATTCCACCACCTGCAGGCCTGGTCCCGACCGCTCACCCACGTCACGCAGCACACCGCCATCGTTGTCGAACAGCTGGTTCAGCTGTTTGTAGGAAGTACCGATCCCGGCGTCGCCGACGGCAGGGTAGACGTGACCGTTGGCGACGAACAGATCGATGTCTGCGTCATTGTCAAAATCGACCAGGCCGGCCCCCCAGCCCAGCGTCGACAGGGTGTGACGTCCCACATCGTGGGCGTAGCTGAGATCCTCCCAGCGACCGGTGCCAACGCTGTCGCCCTGACTGGCATAGAGCGAGACATGGTCGTGAGAAAAGTTGGTCACCGCGAAGTCGATGCCGCCGTCCCCGTCGATATCGGCGGCCGCGATTCCCATACCCGCCTGTTGCCGACCGTCGAGGCTGACGGCCACCCCGGCCGCGGCGGCGATGTCGACAAAGAGTCCGCCGTCATTCCGGTATAAGAGATTCGGCGTCGAATCGTCGGCCACGTAGATGTCGGCGTCACCATCACCGTCGAAGTCGCCGGCGAGGACACCCAGACCATAGTAGGCCGGCCGGGATCGGAGTTGCTGGCTGGCATCACGGTAGAGGCCGTCCCCGTCCATCAGCTGCAACAGATCGACGGCGCCCGGCAAACCCGCCGGGCCACAGAAGGCGGTCACACCGCGCCAGGTGCACAAGGCGAAAGAATCCGGTCGAGTCACGGCCGGATCCGGCCCGAGATCGACATAACTGGCGACGTAGACATCGACATCACCATCCCCGTCGTAATCGGCGGCACCGATCCCGGTGGACCATCCGGAACTACCGAACTGAGCATCCTGATTCTCGCTGAAGGTACCATCGCCGTCATTGTGGTAGAGGACGTCCTGCCCGGCGGCGGTGACTGACAGGTCCGTCCAGCCGTCGCCATCGACGTCCCATGCGGCACATCCCATGCCCCAGCCCTTGTGACCGACACCCGCCGACTGCGTCACATCGGTGAAGCGTCCGGCGCCGTCGTTCCGGTACAGGCGTGACGTCGGGGCGTCGGGTGCATGCCGGTTCAGGCCAAACCGCCAGCCGTTGACGAGGAAGGCATCGACATCGCCGTCGCCGTCATAGTCGAACAGCGCGGCGCCCCCCGTGTTGGCTTCGAGGATATGCCGTTTCTGCCCGGCTTCACCGGCCACGACGGGGTCGCGGAGTCCTGCCGTGGCCGCCATGTCGACGAACTGCGGCCGCCCCTGCGGCATGTCGATCACTGTCTGATCATCGCACGCAGCCAGCACCAGCAGCAGTGCCCACCGCCTCAAACCAGGTCCTCCTCAGCATCCGCCGGCCAGGTGTCGGCATCCTCGAAATCAGCATCCACTTCCTGTCCTAGCGCCGCCTCCCGACCGCGCTCACAGTAGGACCGGTACGGACAGTGCCTGCAGGCATCGAGGTCGGTGGTGCGCTCGAAGCCGGCCTCCTCTACCGCCGCCAGGCGCTGCTCGATCCGTGCCAACGCTGCCGTGATCCGCTCCCGTGCCGCCTCGTGGCCGGCTTCGTCGTAAACCAGTACCAGCGGTGCCTGCGGCGCCTCGGCCTGCCAGTAAGTGAAGCCGATGTCCGATGGCCTCACTCCTGCCTCCCCTGATGTCAGTTGTGTCGACGCCTCGACGGCGACGAATCGATAGACGGTGGTCTGCCAGCTGCGCTCCAGGCGGGTGACATCCTGTGGCGTCCCCGTCTTCCAGTCGACGATGTGGATGCCGGAATCAGATACGATGAGCCGGTCGAAACGGGCCACGAGACGATGATCGCCCAGCGGCACCGTCAGCTCGATCTCGCTGTACACCTTGCCCTCGGGCTGCGGGGGTGGATGCTCGATGACGCTCTCCCACCAGCGTGACAGCTGTCGATCACCCGCTGCACGGACCAGGCTGTCCACGTCCATGCCGAGAGCGGCCTGCTGGATGAAGAGGTGCAGCTCCTGACCGCGGTGCAGGGATCGCTCCCATTCCTGCTCGGACCCGGTGAGCGGCGCCGGCCACTGCAGACGGCGCACGAATCGCAGGTAGAACCGCTGCGGACAACGGGTGAAGGCCGCCAGGGCGCTCTGGCTCAGCTGCAGGGTCACCCTTGCTCCTGTCGAGTTTCGAGCAGCGTGCGCAGACGATGAAAGACCATGGCATCGGGCACATGCCGGGTGCGCTGACCGGCCGATACGTGCTGGCTGAAACTGATCGCCAGGTACCGTCGTGCCCTCGTGATCGCCACGTAGAGCAGACGCAGGCGCTCGCCGATGTACTCCACCTGTCCCGCACGGGCCGTCGCCGCCACGACCGCAGCGCCGGCATCACCTGCTGGGGCCGGATCGAACAGGGCGTTCAGCTGGGTCCTGGCAAGATCCGCTGGATCGCCACCGAGGTGTTCCTGATGGCCACGGAAGTAGTCCTGGGTCGTGCCCGGGAATTCGAGACCGTCGATGCTGACCAGATAGACCAGGTCCCACTCCATGCCCTTGGCCTTGTGCATGGTGGTTACCGTCAGCTGCCCGGGGCGCGGTTCAAAAGCGGCGTCCTCTTCCCCGCCGAGCACTTCGCGGGCAGCGTCGGCGCGCTTCAGATCGGCCGCCAGTTCCGGCAGGCGCCAGGCGGGATTCTGGTCGGCCCGTCGACGCAGGAACTGGGCGACCCGGTGCGCCCGAGCGAGATCCTCCCCTTCGTAGAGATCGTCGGCGATGGCCAGGACCAGTTGATCCACCGTGAACGGGGCCGCCGCCAGCCAGCGCCTGGCTCGTACTGCCAGGTTGGCCAACGGTGTCAGGTCGGCGTCGCGCAGGGCCTGTACGGGTGGGAAGGCGTCGGTGAGAGCGACGCCGGGCCCGGGGTAGAGCAGGCTCTCCGAGCGGTAGCAGCTGCGCACCAGGGGACCGAGATCATCGTTCGGCGACGGCTGTGGATCGCCCGGCGGTTCCGTCGTCGCCCCGAAGGCGCCAGCCAACGCACGGGAGCTGAGAGGATCGGCGACGAAGGCCAGGATGGCCACCAGCTGATCGACGACGGTGCGCGACGATCGAGAGCTCTGCAGGCGCTCGTCGAAGGGGATCTGTTGAGCCCTCAGAACATCCGCCAGCTCATAACCAAGCCGATTCGTCGGCACGAGCACGGCCAGGGTGGACTCCGGCTGGCTTTCGGCGAACCGCCGCGCCCGGCCTGCCACCGCCATCAGCTCCTCATCGCGATGTTCGTAACCGCGCAAGGCGATGCCGCTGCGCTCTGCCGCAGGATTCTGCTGCGGATCACCGGCCTCGGTGGGTGTCATGTGCTGCCGACGGAAGGCGCTGGTGCGCACCTCGACGACCGGATAGGCGGTACACACCCAGTCGACCAGGTCGTTGGCCAGATTCATCACGGGGGGGGCGCAGCGACCCGATACCTGCATCTCCAGAGCGGTCACGTCTTCGCGATCGAGGAATCGTCGCAGGAAGCGGGGATCGGCCGACGTGAAGGTGCTCGTAATCGATTGATTCGGATCGCCGACCCGGATCCAGTGGCCATGCGCTGTCGTGAGGCGACCCAGCAGGTCCTCCTGCAGGGGGACGCTGTCCTGCGCTTCATCCTCCAACACGACCGGCCAGCGTTCGTTCAGCCGCGCCGCCATATCCGGGTGCGCTTCGAGCAGATCGACGGCGAGCCGCACCATGTCGTTGAAGTCGATCCCTGCCGACGTCTCGACCAGCTGCTGGTAGCGGGCGAAGATTTCGGCGCCGATCCGCAGGTAGAGCATCCCGGGCAGTTCCTCGGCCTGCCCCCCCGACCGGCGGATGTCGGCGAGGGTAACGAGCAATCTCTCGGCATCGAGGCGCCGGTTCTTGGCCGCCGCGATGCTCGTACGCGCCAGTCCGGCGGCGATACGCCGCCAGTTCTCCTCCCACGCCGCGTCGTAGGTACTGTCATCCCCCGGTGCCAGCCGGCCCCAGGTGGGTGTGTTCTCGGCATTCCATTCGGCTACGGCCCGATCGATGAGATCGCGCTGCGAACGATCGTCGAGGACGCGGAAGTCGGATGTCGTCCCGGCATGACCCGGCCACATCTGCACGATGCTGTAGGCCAGGCCGTGGAGGGTACGCACCGCATAGCCGCTGGGCGGCAGCCCCTGGCGGGACAGTTGCCGACCGATACGGCTGCGCAGAGATTCAGCCGCCGTGTTCTGGTAGGTGACGACGAGGACCTCGCCGCTGTCGCCGAGCGGGCCCTCGCCCTGGAACCTGCCGTCGAGCAGGCGCGCCGCCAGGGCCGCGATCGTCGTCGTCTTGCCGCTGCCGGGCACCGCGGCGACGCCCATCCACCCTGCCTCATAGGCGAGAATCTCACGCTGGCCGGGTCGCGGCTCGAAGTCCGCACCAGGGGCGACGGTCATGGTGCCTCTTCCAGCGGACCGAGCAGATCCATGGCCGCGCGCAGCAGTGGCGTGTCGGCAGCATGTCCTGAGCCCGCTCCTCCCTCTGTCTCGCTCCAGCATAGATAGATGGTACCCGACGCCCGGCTGCACAGACCCCGCACGAGTCGCGCCAGTACGCGGTTGCGCGTCTCGAAGTCGACGGCATCCGTCCAGCGGCCGCCTGGCTGCCACCCCCGGGCCAGCACGTGGGGGTTGGTCAGCGGCTGGTGCGGTGGTTCCCACCAGCTGATGGACCCCACATCGAGCCAGAACTGGTACCGCGCTGTACGCTCCTCCAGCAGATAGGTGTAGACCGGTGCGACGACGAGTACCGACTCTTCGTCAGCTGCCGACATCGGTACGGTGTGCGCTGCCGACACGACGCCCTCCTCGACCATGGCCACGTATCCTTCCGCCGCTGACAGGTCCCGGGCACCAAGAGCGTCCTCCATGGCGGGCGCCGATCGACGGAACCAGGCTGCCGACGAGATGAGCCGGGCATAGGTGTCGCCAGCACCCGGATCCAGATCAGGACGTGACAGTACCTCACCGAAGAGACGTCTCAAGAAAAGATCGAGAGAAAGCGGCTCCCCGGCCCGGCGGGCCTCCAGCCACGTGCGCAACGCCTCGTAGCCCTGCAGGGCTTCCGGTGTCGCCCGTTCAGCCAGGACCTCATCGTCACCGAGACAACGCAGACCTCCGGCGCGGGGGTCGTATCCGGCCCGAGCCAGCAGCCTGGCGCGCACCGGATCGATCCCGAGTACCACACCCAGCGCTTCGGCGACATCGCTCAGATGAGGAGGACGACGCCAGCCGTCGTGCGCCAGGGCCGCCAGGGCGAGGGCGATCCGGACTTCCGGTTCTTCCCGCAGACTCTCGAAGCGGCGGACGATGGCGCAGGGAATTCCCGCCGCCCCCAGGGCCTCGTCGATGAGGAAACGGAGCACACCGTCGGCATGCGGGGCGATGATGGCGATGTCCCCCGGCTGTGCCTCGCCTTCGCTGACGAGACGAACCACCTCGCGGGCCACGGCGTCGACCATGCCACCGCGGTGACGGTCCACGAGGCGGCGCACCGATTCAGCCTCGGCCGAATCTGCCGACGTACGGGACACTCCCCCGCCCTCGATGCGCCGAGCCAGGGCCTCGCCCAGAATTCGTGCCGGCCGTGGCGGACCCTCGTCGAGAGATATCACGGTGGCGCAGCGGGAGCGCAGGGCGACGGCGCCTTCGGGATCGACGCCGAGAAAAACCCGGAATCCGCCATTCCTCCGAGACACGAGGAAGGCGGAGTCAGCGGCCTCGAGCCGCCGGCCGACGAAGTCCTGAGCCACGGGGACGGTTTCCTCCACACCTTCGACGAGAAGGTGACGGAAGTGCTCGTCGAGATAAGCGGCCACCACCGCCCGTGGTTCGAGCTGGGTACGGAAGACTTCGAGGGCGAGTGAGACGTCGAGAAGATTGTGCTGCAGACAGTGGGCACGAAACCGTTCGACGCATGTCTGGGCCTGCTCGAAGTAGACGAGCCGGTCGCCGTCTCCCGTCCAGGCAGCGCGGAGACGATCGGCCACATGGGCGACATCGTAGCCGTTGACCGCCGCCTTGTTGAGGTTGTCGAGCAGTTGCGAGAGGATCCGTTGCGGACGCAGGGTGAGTCCCTCGAAATATCCCTGGCGCAGCAGTGGCTCGGCGACCTGCCCCATCACGTACTGGGCGGTCTCGTAGGTCAGCTGTACGGGAGCCTGTCGGGGCCGATGGAAGCCGGCGTCACCGGCTGCCACGGGCCAGAACAGCCGCACCAGCCGAGTTGTCAGGCTGTAATAGGTGTGGACCTGCGGCCGCGTGCCGGCCCGTGGTCTGTCTGCGGCAGGAGACTCGTACAGACTGCGCCGGTCGCGCTGCGGCAGAAGGACCAGGATCCGGTCACCACGAACGCCCTGCTCGAGCAGTGACTGCAGTCGAGCGACGGCCAGATCTGTCGCTCCGGGTCCCTGCGGCAGATCGACCCAGCACGACCCCGTCGGCGGTGAGCTGACCGCGGCGACTGTGTCCGCCGACCATGCGGGTCCGAGTCTGGCCTCAGTCAATAACTATAAACGGTTGCACAAAAAGAGGTTGTAAAGACTATATAGTAGAACACTTGAAGATATCGATCACCTCCACGGCACTCCCGGCATCGAGCAACGTTTGCCTGACTTTTTCGTGCTGGAGCACGCGGGAAAGGGCGGCGAGCAGCTCCATGTGCTGTTTCTGGTGTTTCTTCGGTGTCCCCAAAACAGCCACCACGTGTACGGGTTCGCCGTCGACGGCGTCGAACTCGATGCCCTCACGCGAGATGCCGATGGCGAGAATCTGTCGGCGAATCGAATCTTCATGGGCATGCGGTACCGCGACCCCCCTGCCGATACCGGTGGTGCTCTGCTTCTCGCGCAGGATGAGATTCGACAGGAATGACTTCCGATCGGTGACGGCGTCGTCACCATCGAACACGGCGGTCAACTCACGCAGCGCGTCGAACTTTTTTCGCGATTGCAGTCCCACGACAATGTTCTCGGGACGCAGGATTCGATCCCACTTATCCATCAGATCAGATGCAACCGGCCATGAGCGAGAGACTGCGGGAGGTGGAGGAACCGGGGACGGCGAGGCGGCTCGATGGGCGCGGCTTGATGGGCCCCGGTCGGGAGTACTTACGGGGGCGCAAACTAACCTGTGTCCGGGCAGAAGTCAAGGTATGTAGGCCCACTTCGATGCCCGTTTGTGCACTTGCTGAACTTCGGCGTGACGACCGAGGCGGGTCAGAATCGAGGCGGCAAGTTCATACGGCCCGGATCGCGCAGGATCGATATCGATCGCCTTCATGACGAAACCTGCAGCAGCCTCTAACTCATTGAGCCGCAACAGTTGAAGGCCCACGTTATAATTCATCGACCGAGATCTCGGCGCGGCCCGGCCTGCCTGGGAATACCTGTCTGCCGCCAACCGACTCCTCCCCTGTTGTTTCAGCGCCTCCGCCTCCATGTACCAACAGTTGGCCCGCAGCTTGTCCACCCAGGGATCGTCGACCACCCCGGCCTCCGACAGCAGCGCCGTGGGTGCAGGACTGGTGTCCGGCAAAGCGGCTTCGCCCACCCGTATGGCGCGATACGACAACCCCCGCGGGGAGAAGCGGAATCCCCTGGCGGGCATGTTTCGCGCCACGAGGAAATGCACAACCTGATCCGAACTCAGCAGAGATGCCTCGCTGTGGCGTCGCCGACGTGCCCTGGCAGACTCGGGTCCGGTGCCAACCGCCATATCCGTTCCCCGTCCCATCCGGTGAAAGATCCTGACGTCGGGTCTCACACCTTCCACGCGATGCAGGTAGTCGACGATGTAGCTGGCGTCATCACCATCGGTGAGCAGCACCGTGTCTGGCGGCAGCTCCTGCAATACCTGACGTCCGTACAGCTCTGGCAGGTTGGCCCCGGAGCGATCGTTCGTGTCCCAGTTGGCGGCAACGGTCGTGACGCCCGGGCTGAGGATGATCAGTGCCGGCACCACCGAAGACATACGTCGCCGCAGGCGGCGCTCCAGGTCGCCCAGCCCCGCCCCCATCGTGGCACAGGCGCAGGTAAGCAGAAGGAGGAAGAACACATGTATACCCGCCGGGTCGCGATGATAGACGACGCCGGCCGTCAGATTCAGAGCGGCAGCACCGAGCACGGCGACGGCGAAGGGACGGTCCCGGCGCCACGCCACCGCAGTCCCCCAGACGCCGGCGGGCAACAGAAAAGCCGGCCACTCGGAGGCCAGTTGCCCGCCGAGCCGGGCCAGAGCCGCCAGCAGAACCGGTGACGGGGGCAGGACAAAGGAAGCCTGATAAAGAGCCCCCGTGACGTGATCGTACAACTCGCCCGTTGTACCGAGACTGCCCCAGTGGAACCCGGGACCGATGTCGTTGCGTACGAGCAGATACAACAGCAGACTGGCACCACCGGCACCGCCGACGAGGAGACGAGACGTATCCCCGGCAAGTCCGACCAGATGTTTCCGCCCCCGCCAGAGGGCCACACCCAGTGCCGATGGCAGCAGCAGGACCGCCTGCAGATGACAGGTCGCCGCCAGGCCACCCACATACCCACTCAGCAACAGCCAGCGCCCCCGGGAAGAACCCGCGTCGCGGGCCTTCAGGCATACTGCCAGCAGCAGCACCGATACGAGAACGAAGAGCCCGTACACCTCGGCGACGACTGCCTGGCTCCAGAACGTCCTGCCGGAAACCAGCAGGCACGCCGCCGACGCCGCCGACGCTCGCGGCAGGGCGCGCTGACGCAACAGCAGATAGAATACCGGTGCCGCCCCCGCCGACAGCAGCGCCGTGGCCCCGTTCACCGCCGCTGCCGGCGATGCTATGGGCAGCAGCAACGCGACCGACCGCGCCAGCAGCACGTAGAGCGGATACCCCGTCGGATGGGGTGTGCCCAGCCACCAGGCGGCACCGATCAACTCCCCGGACCCCTCGACGTAGACCCAGGCGCACAGGGTCCGCAGATAGACCGCGACCGTCGCCAGGTACAGCCCCGCGGCAACCAGCCAATCGCGCCTCAAGGAAACGCCTCGCGCAGGATCTGCACGGGCTGCAGGCGGTCTGCGGCGCCCACCCAGAGCTCGGTTTCCGTGGCGAATCCGTAGAGCGCTACCACGAGGCCGATCTGCACAGCCAGCGGCATCAGGATGGTAGACTTCTTCTCGTGCAGCTGTTCAGCGCCTTGGCGCAGAGTGCCCCCACCTGGGCGAGCCAGCCGACACAGCGTCAGCCACAACAGCATCGCCGCCCCGCTGATCCAGGCGCCGGCCACCACCGTGCCCGGTCGATAGTCGAACTCGACGCGCTTGTCGGCGGCCAAGACGGGAACCGCACGAAACGTATGGTTGGCGAGTAGGATCTCCCGTTCGACGCCATCGACGCGGGCCAGCCAACCCGGCGCGTAGGTGTCGGACAGGACCAGGTAGCCATCCCCTCCGGGCAGATCGATGGCGACGTGCTCCGCTTCATACCTGACGATACGTACTGCGGCGAACCCGGCCCCCGACACCGGCCCCTGCAGCGGCTCACGGTCGATCACGACCTGCCGCCGAGGGTCGAAGGAGGGCGAACGCATGTGCCGCAATCGTGCCCCCTTTGCTGGCAGAATGATCGCCTCGGGTACGACCCACGCCCGGGGCAGGGACTGGCGCAGGCGGGAGACGGAGACCTGACCGGTGTGCACAGGCTCCGCGATCTGCGCGGGCAACGGTCTGTGTGTCACCACATAACGGGCGTTCGCCAGGCCCAGCCAGGCCGGGTAGCCCTGGGAGAACTCCCAATGGGAGGTCAGGTGCAGGGGGCTCCAACCAGGCGTCGTGTTGGCCAGACCGTAGAGTCCGGCGCTGTACATCCTCAACGTTTCCGCATACAGTCGGTAGGAGGAGGTGTTCAGAGCCCAACCCGCATGCCAGTCGTAGGGTGTGTTCCTCTCCGAGATCAGACTGGCAATACGGAAACGCCCCCAGGCTGGCACCTCCGGAGAGGCTTCTGTACCGGCGGCTGCCTGCCGGTTTCTATCGTCCTGATGGATGGCCCGCGCCGTTGCCGGCTGAAGGGCGTAGGCGTCCTCCGGCAAGACACCATTGAAGTCTCCGGCAAAGCTGTGCAACTCCGCCCAGGTGACGACGAGGACGGCGATGACGGTCAGGGCCGGAGCCGCGGCCTGCCGACGGAAACGCCCGGAAAACAGGACCGCTGCCACAGCCAGGACTGCCAGAGCGCGCCACAGACCGGTGGCCAGATCGGCGTGGAGATGGCTGAGTACGTCCTGGGCCCCGGCAGCCAGTTCGACCGTCTCTCGACTGCCGTCGCCCCACACGAAGGCGGTAGCGCCGATGACGCTGAGGACACAGATCGCCCACGGCAGACGCCAAGGTGTGCGCAACGGCTTCGGGTCGCCCACGAGCCGGTCGACACCGAGACCAGCCAACACGGCGATGGCAAAAGCCCACCAGAGCAGGAATCGGGTCGGGATACGGAACTGACTCAGAAGCGGAATCCGGTGCAGCAGTTCGAAGAACCCCGTATATCGTCCGAGGGACAACGACAGGCCCAGCAGGGCGAGCAGAACAAAGAAGAACCGCGTCGTCGATCGGCCTTCCCGGGCCCCGATGAAGGCCAGCAGCAGGCAGAGGACGCCCACGAAGGGACAGAGCTGAATGAAGAAACCCTCGGCGCTGCCCCAATAGGAACCATGGGCCGAGTTGCCGAACAGGTCGGGGAGCAGCAGCAACAGCAGCCTCTCCGGAGGCAGCGACATCTTGACGAACTGGGCGTAGTCGATGCCCCCGGCGCGGAGTGAAAGCTGCGCCAGCTCGAAGGTGGGCAGCAGCTGCACCGCGGCGATGAGCATGCCGGGGACGGCGATCGCACAGCCGATGATGGCCACCCGGACGCGCTGCAACTGGCCAGCGCGGATGGCGCCATACCCCAGCGCCGCCAGGGCGCCATAACTGGCCGCTTGCGGGTGTCCGGCCAGCAGTTGTAGGGCGACCACGGCGCCGGCGGCACCCAGCCTGGCGGGACGTCGGTGCTGCAATCCGGACTCGACGAGCAGAAAGAGGAAAGGGATGCCGGCGGTGGCGGCGACAAAAGAGGGAGACATGACGCGCACGACGAGATACCCGCTCAAGCCGAAACACACACCTGCCGTCAGGGCGCCGGCTCGACCGACATGCAGCCCGTGGCGCAGATAGAGAAAGGCGCCGGCCGATGCCGCCCACAGGTGCAGCAGGACCGACCAGGTCGATGCACGTGCCGGAGACAGCAGCGTCGCCCCGGCCCAGTTCGGTGGGTAGAGAGCGCCCACCTGGCCCTCGGCGAACAGCGGAAAACCAGCGTTGATGCGGGGCTCCCAGAGCGGCAGCCTGCCGGCGACGAAGGCTTCGTGCAGGAAGTGTCTGAAGGGCACATTCTGCACCATCATGTCCTGCACGAAGAAACAGCCGCCGTCGATGACGACCTGCGGGAAGAAGCCGACCACTGCCAGGGCGAGTCCCCCGAGGCAGAGGGCGTCCGCTTTCCATGGAACGATCCTGTCAGCCATCACGCCCTGACAGTGCAGCGATCCTCAGACGAGCCAGAGCTTCGGCCACCGTCTCTGCCGCCAGCCGGTGACCCGCCTCGTTCCAGTGCGAGTCACGGAAATAGAGCGTCTGCTGTGCCGCTGCGGCGGCAAAGACCGGCGTCAGGTCGACGAGGGGGATCTTCTGACGATTCGAGATGGCCTGCAGCTGGCGGCCAGGGTGACTCAGGTCGTAGTCGCCGGTGAGGTCGTGGAGATCTCTCTTCGTACGCCAGCCATCGGCTTCGATCTGCACGATCGCGGGAGCGTAGACGAGGACGAATTCAGCCCCGTTCTGGCGGCACAGCCGGGCGAACTCTCCGAGAAGTCTCTCCGTCAGCTCCCACACCGACCGGTAGGATGCCTGATCGCGACCGTACAGACCACCGTAGAACTGACGCATCTGCGCCAGCGGCAGCGGTCTCTCCGTCGCCAGCGCCCTGTGTGCCAGCGCCCACAGGTGCAACCGCTCTCCGAGGAACTGTCGCAGTGACGGTGTCCGCGGCGCGGGTTCAGGGATGGGAGTGCCCATCAGCTGCAGGGCGCCTCCCGAAGGGCGGAAGAAAGGCTTGGCGCCGCGCCGGGCACCCATACCCCGCCGGCTCACGTTGTTCCACAGATCATTGGCGTAGAACAGGAGCAGGACAACATCGGGAGACAGCGCCGAACCCACCCGCTCGAAGAGCAGCATGGCCTGATCCGTGCCGTACCCGGCAGTGCCGTAGTTGGTGGTCGCCACACCACGGGAGAAGTGCAGACGTGCCTCGAGCTGAGCCGCCAGTCCGTCCTCGACGTCGACGCCCCAGCCCTCGGCGAAGGAATCACCGTAGAGCTGCAGGTGGACGCCTCCGGGTGATTCCCCCGAGCCATGCTGACGACGCCCGGCGGCATCGATCCGATAGGCCACGTCGAACTCGGGAGTCACGAGCCGTCCCTCGGCATCCGGTTGATGCACCCAGCCGAGGCCGGGATCATGGGTCCAGACATCCGGCAGCCGGTGCACCTGCGGTGCCACGAGAGCCAGAAACAGTTCAGCCGCTACCAGACACACGGCGATGGCGCCGGTACACAGCAAAATACGACCTCTCACGCGCTGACCACTCGCCTCTCCTCTCATGTGACGCTCAACGGCGGCGGCAAACTAACCCGTTTCGGACCGTTTCGTCAACGAGGCAAGTTGCCGTAACCCTAAGTGGGGTCTATATTTGCCTGCTCTTCTCACATTCCGAACAGACGCTGGAGAGCACCCACCCTGAAGCGCATCCTGGTCACTGGCGGAGCCGGCTTCATCGGCTCCCATACGGCCGACTGTCTACTGCAGCGCGGCTACGACGTACGCATCTTCGACTCCCTGCAGCAGCGTGTGCATCCCCACGGGTGGCCGGACTATCTGGACCCGGGCATCGACAAAGTCGTCGGCGACGTGCGCGATACCGACACCCTGTTGAAAGCTCTGGATGGTGTCGACGGCATCATTCACCTGGCGGCGTATCAGGACTACATGCCCGACTTCAGCACGTACTTCGCCGTCAATACGGTGAGCACGGCGTTGTTGTTCGAACTGATCGTCGGCAACAACCTGCCCATACAGAAGATCGTTTCGGCTTCGTCCCAGTCGGTGTACGGAGAAGGCCGTTATGAGTGTTCAGCCTGCGGCGAGATCCACCCGCCCTCCCGACCGGAAGAACAGCTGGCTCGTGGCGACTGGGAAAACCTGTGCCCTACCTGCGGCCAGGTGGTCAGCCCATTGCCGCTGGTCGAGACCGCCCCCGTGCAGCCGCACACCGCCTACGGCATCTCGAAGTACGCCCTCGAGCTGACGAGTCTGAACCTGGGCCGCAAGTATGAAATCCCGGTGGCGAACATGCGCTACTCCATCGTTCAGGGTACACGCAATTCCTTCTATAATGCCTATAGCGGCGTGGCTCGGATATTCACGCTGCGCCTGCTCCACGACCAGCCCCCCGTCGTCTACGAGGATGGACTGCAGCAACGGGACTATGTTTCCGTCCACGACGTGGCCCGCGCCAACGTCCTGGCCCTCGAAGATGAGAGGGCGAACTTCCGCAACTTCAATGCCGCCGGGCAGAAGATGACGACCGTGCTCGAGGTCGCCAGGTTGTTGACCAGGCTCTGCGGCAAACAACAGATCGAGCCGCAGGTCAGTGGCGAGTATCGCTTCGGGGACACGCGCCACACGGTGTCCTCGTGGGAGGCCATCGGCTCGCTGGGCTGGCGCCCGGAGAGAGCCATGGAGGACTTCCTCGCCGAGTATGTCGAATGGGTCGGGCAGCAGCCCAACCTCGAGGATTTTTACGCCCGCAGTCAGGATGCGATGCGCTCGGCCGGAGTCATCCGCAAGGCCGCGCCACGAGCATCCGCCTGACGCGTCTGTCGCCATGAAGGCCATGGTACTCGCCGCCGGTCGGGGCACTCGCCTGCGCCCCCTCACTGACAGCGTGCCGAAACCGATGATCCCCATCGGTGATCGGCCTCTTCTCGAACATGTCGTGAACCTGCTGCGGCAGCACGGCTTCGACGACCTCGTCATCAATCTCAGTCACCTGCCTGACAAGATCCGTGATCACTTCGGCAACGGCAGTGCTTTTGATGTTTCGATCCGCTATTCCCTTGAGCCCCGGATGCTGGGGACCGCTGGTGCGCTGGGCCCGGTAGCCGACCACTTCCGCGACGAGGATTTTCTCGTCTACTACGCCGACAACCTGACCAACGCCGACCTGGGCGCCCTCTGGCGCGACCACCTGGCCGCCGGCGCGGCCATGACCGTTGGCCTGCTCTGGATGCCCGACCCGGCCGGGCGCGGCATCGTCGGCCTGGATGAGAACGGCCGCATCGATCGCTGGCTGGAAAAGCCTGAGCCGGACCAGGTGTTCGACGACTACCTCATCAATGGTGGCATCTACGCCGTACACCCTCACGTCCTCGATACGATTGCTTCGACAGGGAGTCCGGATTTCGCCCACGATGTGCTTCCCGAACTGCTGGCCGACGGCCAACACCTCTATGGACATCGGTTACAGGGGCAGCTATTTTCGACCGATACTCCCGAACGGTATGAAGCCACGCTCCGCGCGGTAGAATCCGGCGCTTTTTCCCCGCCCTGAAGCGTCTGTACATACACCAGCAACCTTCTCATCTCGACGACCGCGGAGCATTGCGTTGATCACCACACGTGCCCCCCTGAGAATTCCACTCGGAGGTGGCGGTACCGACCTTCCGTCCTACTACGAGAAACACGGCGGCTTCATCCTTTCGGCCGGCATCGACAAGTACGTCTTCATCCAGCTCAACACCTTGCAGGTAGAAGACTTCGTACGCGTCAAGTACTCGGAAACCGAGCTGGTCGAGTCCGTCGCCGATATCGCCCATCCGCTGTTGCGCGAGAGCCTGCTCTACAGCGAAGTCGGCACCGGGCTGGAGATCGGCGCCATGGCCGACGTACCGGGCCGAACCGGTATGGGATCTTCCGGTTCCTTCACGGTGGCCCTGCTGGCGGCGCTGCACGAATACAAGCGGCAGCCGCTGCCGCGCCAGCAACTGGCCGAGGCCGCCAACCACGTCGAAGCCGTACGTTGCGCCCAGCCGGCTGGCAAGCATGACCACTACCTGGCCGCCTTCGGCGGGTTGACCTGCCTCGACATCGACACCGAAGGTCGCGTCTCTGTCTCTCCCCTGTCGATCACGCTGCACACGATGGAGGAACTGTGCAACAGCATGGTCGTCTTCTTCACCGGCATCCAGCGGGAGAGCTTCGATATCCTGTCGCAGCAGGAACAGGACACCCTGAAGGGCGACGAACAGGTCATCGACAGCCTGCATGAAGTCAAGGCGATCGGTCTCGACATAAAGAAGACTCTCGAAGACGGCGACCTCGACCGCTTCGGGGAGTTGCTGCATACTCATTGGGAGACGAAGAAGAAGCGCTCGTCGAAGATGTCGAACCCCGACATCGATCGCTGGTATGACGAAGCACGGCGCTCCGGAGCACTCGGTGGCAAACTCATGGGTGCCGGCGGCGGCGGTTTTCTCATGTTCTATTGCCCCGCCCAGCACCGCGGCGCCCTGCGCGAGCGCATGGCCGCGCAGGGATTGCGCGAAATGAGTTTCCAGTTCGACGCCGAGGGCGCCAAGGTTCTGATGAACATCTGAAACCGGTTACCCCGCCCTCTATTCCCCGACACAACCACACCTACCACGACGAGACCGATGAGCAACCAGAGTTATATCGACGGATTTCTCGGACAGATGTCCGATGTGCTCGAACGGCTGCCCAAAGCGGACATCGATGCCGCCATCGAGCTGTTGTTCGACACCTGGCAGCAGGGTGGCACCGTGTTCATCGCCGGCAACGGCGGCTCGTCCTCGACGGCCAGCCACTTCGCCTGCGACCTGGCAAAGTGGACGACATCCGAGGGCAAGACCCGCTTCAAAGTGCTCGCCCTCACCGACAACATGCCCCTCTTCAGCGCCCTGATGAACGACGAGGGCACCGCCTCGGTCTATGCTGAACAGATCGAGCCGTTCATCCGGCAGGGCGATGTTTTGATTCTCATCAGCGTGCACGGTGGCTCCGGTGCCGGCAACGCCGGATCCTGGTCGCAGAACCTGCTGCGGGCCCTGCAGGTGGCGCAGGAAAAGGGCGCCAGGGTCCTCGGACTGAGCGGCTTCGACGGCGGCGCCCTGCGCGAGATGGCCGACGTCTGCATCACCGTCCCCGTGGACTCGACACCGCAGGTAGAGTCCTTTCATCTTGCCCTCGAACACCTCATGTGCGACTGCCTCCGGCAGAAGATCGCCGAGGCCTAAGGAAAGCCCCCATGGAACTGTTCATCGACAGCGCCGACATCGACGAGGTGCGCCAGGCTGCCAGCCTGGGCGTCATCACCGGGTGTACGACCAACCCGAAGCTGGCTGCCAGTGCCGAGCCAGGTGATTTTCGCAAACGCGTAGAGGAAATCCTCACCGTCGTCGACGGTCCCGTCAGCGTCGAAGTGCTGGACGAGACCGTCCCCGGTATGCTGACCGAAGCGGCGGAGTACGCCTCGTGGGATGCGAGTGTCGTCGTCAAGATTCCGATGTGTCTCGAAGGTCTCGAAGTCATCCACAAGCTGGAACGCGAGCGCGACGTGCGGGTCAACGTGACTTGCATGATGAACTCCAATCAGGCGGCCATGGCGATGATGGCGGGAGCCACCTATGTCAGCCTCTTCGTCGGGCGCATCTCCGACATGGGTTATGACGCCGACGCAACCCTCGCTGAGACGGCGCAGATGATCGAGCGCGGCGGCTTCAAGGCGCGGATCATCGCCTGCAGCATGCGCGGCGTGGGTGACATCCAGCGCTCTTTCCTGGCTGGCGCACACATCGTCACCACGCCGTACAAGTTCCTCCCGGGCATGGTCCACCACCCACGAACCATCGAGACGATCCAGGAGTTCAAGACCGCCTGGGACGATGCCAAGCAGCGGGGCGGCGTCGGGTGACGGCTGGGCCTCCGGACCCGGGTTCATGTCTGGAACTCGGGGGCGGAGTGCGGGTCACATCGATCCTCGGCGGCCACATGCGTCTGGACGGGGGTGCCATGTTCGGCGTCGTTCCCCGCCCTCTGTGGGAACGCGCCAATCCACCCGATGAGCGCAACCGCGTCGCCTCAGCCTGCCGGTGCCTCCTGGTCGAGACACCGGAGGCGAAGGTTCTCGTCGACACCGGGTGCGGGGACCGCTTCGATGCGAAAGGTCGCGAACTCTTTGCCATCGACCCGGAAATCACGCTTGTCGACAGTCTGGCCGGCGTCGGGGTCGATCCGCAGCAGATCACCCACGTGTTGCTCACACATCTGCATTTCGACCACAGCGCCGGCGCCCTGCGGCGGGATGGCGATGAACTGGCACCCGTGTTCGCCGGGGCCCTGCACATCGTGCAGCGGGGCGAACTTGACGACGCCCGCAACGGGCGCTCCATCATGCGCTCCAGCTATCTGGCACAGGACCTGGCAGTACTCACGGATGCGGCGGCCTGGACCTGGACCGAAGGAGACGCTGAGATCGTCCCGGGCGTTCGAGTCGAGAAGACCGGAGGACACACCGAACATCATCAGTCCGTCATCATCCACGGTGGTCGCTATGACCTGTTGTTTCCCGGTGACGTGATCCCCACCCGGGCGCATCTGCGTCCGTACTGGGTCATGGCCTACGACATGTTTCCGTACGATACGTTCCAGCAGAAGCAGAAGCTGGCACAGCGCGCCTGTGAGGACGACTGGATCGTTGCCTGGGATCACGATCCGGACACCCCCTGGAGCCGCCTTGTCGAAGACGACCGGTCCGGCTTCACCGCCGTCGATCCGGAGTTCGACTCATGACTGCGATACCAGGCCCCTTCCGTCCGCTGCCCGATGTTCTGTACGCCGACGATTTTGATCGGGGCCTCGAAGGGTGGACGGGACTCATCGGCAACTACGAGCACTCACTCGACTCGATCCTTCCCGAGTATCAGGACTTGCGCCCACCCATGCTGAGCAACGCCACGACCTGGGACACCGGCACCGGCGGCAGCGCCCTGGGCACGTACTCGATGAAGCTGGCGACCCGTGCCCGGCGCCACTCCCTGGCGGTGGGCATCAAGCGCATCACCTACCCTGTCGCCTGCCCGATCCAGGTCGAACTCCTGTTCACGTTCAAGCCGGAGGCGTCCGCCTTGCGGCTGTCGCTGGCCGATGTCGGTGCCGTGGGGGTCCTCTTCGACCTGCAGAATGATCACCAGCGGGTCATGCCCCATCTGCGCTACCTCAACGCCCGCGATGGCGAACTGGTGAATCGCTGGCAGTACAAGTGCCAGACCCCGACCTTCCACGACATCGGTGACAGCGGCGAGACCGTATCCCATTTCCACCTGTCCGATGACGGCTGGCAGGACGTGCCGGGGGGCGAGCAGCAGCTCTGCTACAACGAGATCGCCACGAAGCAGAACTGGCATTACCTGCGCGTCGGCTTCGACCTGGCGACCATGGCCTTCACCGCCTTTCAGTGCAACGACCGACACTTCGACGTGTCACGACTCGAACCGATGACGATGCCGGCCATGCCGAACCTCTGGTGCATGCTCAATCTGGTGCTCTTCGCCAGAGCCAGCGTCGATCGGCGCGCCTTCCTCTACACCGACTCCGTCGTGCTGTCCGCGGATCTGTCGGCGGAGGCCCGCCGCCCCTAGTGCGGAACTCAGCCACCGCCGTCATCGAGCGCAACGTGACCTGGTCCGGTCCGTTTGCCACCGAACCATGGGAGGCGGCGTGGGCGACGGAAGCCATCTTCTTCGTACGGCGGCTCGACGACTCCCGCGTGCCACTGTGCGCCCGGGTTCAGATCTCGCCCGACGGCATCCGCTGGGTGGACGAAGGTCAGGGGCTCGACCTGGAAAAAGACGCCGAGATGGCCTTCGTCCGGGTCAGGGAATTCGGCGGATGGCTACGTCTTGCCGGCGAGTTGGCGCCCGGGGGTTCGGCGAAGGTCCTCGTCTATCTGAGCCTCAAGGAATAGCCGCTGGCGACCACTCCCGGCGCCGCCTATACTCGTCTTGTCATGTCACTGGACACCCTTGAACTCTCAGAGAAGCACCGCCGTCTCCTCGAGCGCCTCGGCGAACTGATCGTGGATCTCGACACGGAGAGGCCGGAGAGTCTGCAGCGCATTTTCGGACTCGGACTGATCGCCCTCACCATGCAGGTGACGACGAAGGCCCGCGAGGAAGAGAAGGACGAACTGGTGGAGGAGCTCGGCGCCCTGGCGCGAGAGATGGTACAGGAGGAGGAATAGCTGGTGGTTGAGAGCCCCCTCGACCGTCTGCCCGCCTCCTCGGCCGAGTTGTTTTCGCTGGCAGGACAGACGGCGCTGGTCACCGGTGGCAGCAAGGGTCTCGGAGAAGCCATGGCCCACGCCCTGGCCGGTGCCGGTGCCCAGGTTGTCATCACCAGTCGTCACCTCGAGGAGGCACGGTCTACGGCCGCCGACATCGCCTCGCGGACGGGATCACGTGTCCTGGCCTTCGAGGCCGATGCGGCCCATCGCGAACAGGCTGACGCATCGGTGGCCTATGCGGTGGAGCAGTTCGGCCACCTCGACATCCTCGTCAACAACGCCGGCGTCAATCTGCGCGCTCCCGTGGTCGACATGGACGACGAAACGTGGGACACCGTCCTGGGGATCAACCTCAGCGGACCGTTCTATTATTGCCGGGCCGCCGGGCGTCATATGCTGCCTCGCGGGTACGGCCGGGTCATCAATCTCGGTTCGACCCTGTCGTCGATCTCGATTCCTGATCGCACGCCCTACGCCTCGAGCAAGGGCGGAATTCTGCAACTGACGCGCACCCTCGCCCTTGAATGGGCTGGATCAGGCGTCACGGCCAACTGCATCTGCCCCGGGCCCTTCGCCACGCCGATCAACAAGCCGTTGCTCGACAACCCGGAGACGGCCCGGGCCATGCAGGACAAAGTTCCCCTTGGGCGCTGGGGGGATCCGGCCGAGCTTGCCACGTCGGTCCTCTACTTCGCCTCCAGGGCTTCGTCCTTCACCACCGGCGCCGCTCTCATCGTCGATGGGGGCTACACCTCGCAATAGCTTGCGGCGGGTCCGGCCGGTTCTATATTTCGCGCAACTGAAGCGAACCCTTTACGACATCCAGACAAACCTACCCAAACATCATGGCTGAACCAGAGGTCGTCACAAGCGATCTGAAGTCGCCTTACAGTCTTGCCTTCGACGCCGACGATATCCTGTTCGTTTCGGAGGCGAGTGCCGCCCGCGTGTCGGTCATCAAGGAGGGCCGCGCTGTGCCCTTCGCGCAGACCGGCTCGCGCCCCCGCGGTATCGCCTTCGATGATTCGGGTGATCTGTTCGTCGCCGAGAGTGGACGCCACCACCTGATCCTCATCTCTCCCGACGAAGCCGTCGAGGTCTACGCCAGCAGCTGCAAGGGACGCCGGTTCGCCTGCCCCGAAGACCTCTGCTTCGCGCCCACGGGAGACGTGCTCTTCAGCGACGCGGGGCACGGCGCCGAGGAGGGCGACGGCTGCGTTTACCGTGCCGATCTCGACGGTGAGGTATCGGAGATCATTTCCGGCCTTTCCTCTCCGGCCGGCATGATTCTGTCAGAGGACGCCGGCGTGCTATACGTCTCGGAACGGGGACGGAACCGCATCATCTCCCTCGAGATCGACGACGAAGGCACCCTCGAAAATCAACAGGTTTTCGTCGACTTGCCTGACGAAGGCAGTGCCGAGTGCCTGCTGTTCGACGCCCAGGGCCAGCTCTACGCCAGCATTCCCGGCCAGGGAGTCTGCGTCATCGACCCGGAAGGAAAGACGGTGGCAACCCTCGACCTGCCCGGCACCGCCGTTGCGGGAATGGCCTTCGGCGGTCTGGAATTCGACAAGCTCTTCATCTGTGAAGGGGAGGCCGTCTACCATGTCGACCTCGACGTGCCCGGCCAACGCCCCTTCGCCGGTCCGCGTTCCGTCTGAAGCGCCCTCGCCGGTCTCACCTGTCAGGACCGGCGGCGCACCCGCTCGAACACCTGTCCGAAGATCCAGCCGAACAATCGCGGGACGTGTCGTCGCAGACTGATAGCGGCGGCGCTCAGCTGATCATCCACCGCCAACGCTCGGCCCGTTTCCATGGCCCGCAGCACGTCAGCGGCGGCATGTGCCGCCGATCTTGACGGCACGCCGGCGAACCGCTCCCGGGGCGTAGCCGATATTTCGGCAAACTCGGAGTGCACGAGCCCAGGCGCCGCCACGGTGATACCAACTCCCCGCCCACGCAACTCATGCCGCAGGCTGCCGGCAAAGGCGTTGACGGCAGCCTTCGTCGCTCCGTACACGGCATGCTCCGGCGCCGGCAGTTCACCGAGCACGCTTGACACGAAAACGAGTTGCCCTGCTCCCCGCTGGAGCATGGCGGGCAGCAAGGCGTGGGTGGTGTGTATGATGCCGCGGAGATTGGTATCGATCACAGCACTGTGGGTGGCGAGCCGAACCGTGTCGAACGGCCCGTATCCCCCTCTGCCGGCATTGTTGACGAGAACGTCGACGGCACCTGTGGCTTTCGCGATCGACGCCGCCCAGGACTGCACCTGCTCTGCATTGCCCACGTCGCAGGTTGCCACCAGCGGCGGCGGCGCCGTGGCATCGATCTCGTCGCGCACCTGTTCGAGCCGCTGGCGCCGTCGACCGGTGAGCACGAGGCGCGCACCCCGCTCCCCCAGCCGCAACGCGAGTTCACGGCCGATACCGCTGCCGGCGCCGGTGACGACGATGACGGCGTCACGATAGTCGCGCCTGGCCATGGCTCTTCAGGCCCGAGACGGCGGGGCGTCAGGGTCTGGCATGATCAGTGGGACAGTTCCCACGAACCGTCTCGCGTACGTTCGACATGACGCGGTGCTCCGCGCCGCAGGACGGGGGCCATCTCTCCCGACTCCGGGTCTTTCCTGGCGATGACGAAACGCTCCTCGTCCTTCGGGTCGGGCATGATCCGATAGCGCATCTGGCGGGCACGGCCGGCGATCATCACCGATACACGCACGATCTGAACGCCCTTCTTCTGCTCCTCCTCGCTGAGCGTGTCCTCGTCGTCATCTTCTTCGCCCTCGTCAGCCTTTGTCGGCTGATCCTTCTGCCGCGCCGCGCGGTCGGCGAGCACCTTGTCCTCTACCTTCTGTACGATCTCAGCACCACGCCGCTGCATCTCCTCGGTCTCCTCCCGGCTCATATCCGGGAAGAGGCTGCGCATGCGTCCCTGGAGAAACTCCTGGGCTCGCTGTCGCGCCTGCCCCACGTCTTCGGTGGCGTGATAGAACTCCTCGATGATGAGGTTGACCTTCAGCAGTCGCAGCTCCTTGCGGAAGGGTGTTCGCTTGATCACCCGGTCGATCAACACCGTCAGACTGAGCATCGCCACCGCCGGGCGGGCCCTCTGTTTGCGGTCGGCTGAATGCAGCACCGCGGCGAGTTCGTCGGCGGAGCTCTCACGCAGCTGAGTAATGAAATCCGCGTCGATGAGGAGCCGCTCGACCCGGCCCTGACCACGCTTCACGATCAGACTGTAGGGCGGCAGCCGCGCCGCAATCATGCGCACCTCCGCCTCTTTGCGGTCCATGATGTCGATCAAGGTCCGCAGGGCCTCGGTATCGGCAGCCAGAGCCTCGACCACGGGCCCCAGTGAGGCAGGCACGCCGGACTCAACGTCCTCATTGATCGAATCACCATGGCGGATGAGGAACCTCAACCCCGGATCAAAGCGGGGCTCCATGCGTCCAAGGGCTTCAAAGACCTGCAAGTAGGCGGTGGCATAGTCGAGGGACTCCTTGACGTGACGATCGATGCGGTCGCGGGCCTGCCCCGTCATGATGCTGTTGCGGATCTTGCTGCCCTTCTCCTTGTCCACCTTGCCGCTGCGCACCGCCTGATCGATCTGGTGTGATTTTCGCAGGCTCTCGGCATCCTCGGCCGAAATGCGACCGAGGGATACATAGTTGTCGAGATTGGTGACCAGATCGTTCATCTGCTCCTGGCGCAGGCGCGCCCGGGAGGTTTTCTCTGACTGCTTACGCGCTTCGGCTTCGGCCTCGTCCGGCAGGTCCACCGGTGCCTCGAGCAGGCCCTCGATGCGCTCTTCGGCGCCGATGGACGGATCCACCACCGCTGAATCTTCGGGGCTGGCCGCCGCCAGACGCTCCGCCGCGGCCGTGGCCAGTCCGGCAAGGCGGGCAGAGGCGTTCTTCTGCCCGTCATCCTGACGCCCGGCGATCCGGTTGACGAGGAAGCGGTGGCAGTTGCTCATGTTGACCAGCTGCGACTTGAGCCCCAGCTGCTCGAGAAGGGCGCGAGTGCGGTCCGACCGCATGAACGTGCGGAACAGCTGTGAGCCCTGCTCCTGCACCTCCGTGATCCCCCAGCCTGCCTTGCGGGCCTGGGCAAAGACCGATAGGGACACCCAGTTCTCCACGCCCGGCGCCAGCAGCTGTGCCGGATCTTCGGCATTGGCCGCAGCCAGGAAGTCAGCCAGTTCCTGCCGGATCGAGTCGGTGGCCGTCTCGCCGGTCAGCGTCACGAGCCCTTCTTCGGCTGCCTTGTTGAACTGCTCAGCCGTGATCAGCACTTCCCCCGTGCTCAGCCGATCGCTGAGGTAGGCGAGCAACTGCTCACGCACCGCTGGAGAGAGGGTATCGGCCGCAGCCATACCTACAATGATTCCCAAAATAAGAACTTCACTCGGTCCCTCTCTTGCCGATTCGAGAAATAGTATCTATCTTATTTAACTTCAACTTGTTACGCGCACGAATGGAATGTCTATTCTCTGTCGCATTCCCATTTTAGCAATTACGGGCCACATTGAGGAGGGATCCGCGATCGGTATGCGTGACAGGCATGTGTCTATGTAACAAGAGGTTATACCCCACCCCCTCGGCGCCACACCCCCTGGTACAGACCTTGCGATGGTAGCGCTGTCCGAATGCAGCAATCATAGTAACACATCACTCACCTAGAAGGAGTTCAGTGATGGCCAAGTCCAAGATTCAGCCTCTCGCCGATCGCGTTCTCGTCAAGCGGCTCGACGATGACGGAGAGCAGAAGGTCGGTGGTATCATCATTCCTGACACCGCCAAGGAGAAGCCACAGGAGGCCGAAGTCGTCAGTGTCGGCCCGGGCCGCATCGATGACGGCAAGCGCGTCGCCCTCGAAGTGAAGAAGGGCGACAAGGTACTCATCGGTAAGTACTCGGGCACCGAAGTCAAGCTCGACGGCGAAGAGCACCTCATCCTGCGCGAGGAAGAAATCCTCGCCGTCATATCGTAATCACGGGAGAGATCGTTTACCATGCCTGCCAAGCAGATCGCATTTCGCGAGGAGGCCCGGGAGAAGATCCTCTCCGGCGTCCAGCAACTCAGTAAAGCCGTCAAGGTCACGCTGGGACCGCGCGGCCGCAACGTCGTGCTCGCCAAGAGTTGGGGTTCGCCCACGGTGACCAAGGACGGAGTTTCGGTCGCCAAGGAAATCGAGCTTCCCGATGCCTACGAGAACATGGGCGCTCAGATGGTCAAGGAGGTCGCCTCCAAGACCAGTGACGTCGCCGGTGACGGCACGACGTCGGCTACCGTGCTCGCCGAGGCCATCTACTCTCAGGGCCTGAAGGCGGTCACCTCCGGGTACAACCCCATGGAGGTGAAACGCGGCATCGACAAGGCCGTCGGCACCGTGGTGGCCAGCCTGCAGTCGCTGAGCAAGAAGGTCAAGGATCATGGCGAAGTGGCCCAGGTCGGTACCATTTCGGCCAACGGTGATTCCTTCTTCGGTGAGACCATCGCCGAGGCCATGGACAAAGTCGGCAAGGACGGCACCATCACCGTCGAAGAGGCCAAGTCCACCGAGACTTCCCTCGACGTCGTCGAGGGTATGCAGTTCGACCGTGGCTACCTGAGTCCCTACTTCGTCACGGACCAGGAGTCGATGGAGGCAGTGCTCGAAGACGCCTACCTGCTGATCCATGAGAAGAAGCTGTCCAACCTGAAGGACCTGCTCCCGGTTCTGGAGAAGGTCTCCAAGGCTGGCAAGCCGCTGCTCATCCTCGCCGAGGATGTCGAGGGTGAGGCACTGGCGACGCTGGTGGTCAACAAGATCCGCGGCACGCTGCAGATCGCCGCCGTCAAGGCCCCCGGATATGGAGATCGCCGCAAGGCCATGCTCCAGGATCTGGCGATCCTGACAGGTGGTACCGTCATCACCGAAGACCTGGGCATCTCTCTGGAGAGTGTGCAGCTGTCCGACCTGGGTCAGGTCAAGCGGGCCGTCATCGAGAAGGAGAACACGACCGTCATCGAGGGGGCAGGCAAGGCCTCCGACATCAAGGGTCGCGTCGAACAGATTCGTCACCAGATCGACGACACCACCTCCGACTACGACCGCGAGAAGCTGCAGGAGCGCCTGGCGAAACTGGCCGGTGGCGTTGCCGTCATCCGTGTGGGTGCGGCCACCGAGACCGAGATGAAGGAAAAGAAGGCTCGCGTCGAGGACGCTCTGCACGCTACGCGCGCTGCCGTCGAAGAGGGCATCGTACCAGGCGGCGGTGTTGCCCTGGTCCGTGCTATCTCCAAGCTCGACAGCGTGGAAAGCACCAACGAGGGCGAGGCTGTCGGTCTCAAGATCGTGCGTCGGGCCCTGGAAGAGCCGATGCGTCAGATCGCCCAGAACGCCGGCCAGGAGGGCGCCGTCGTCGTCCAGGCTGTCGCTTCGAAGAAGGGCAGCTACGGCTTCAACGCGGCCACGGAAGAGTACGGCGACATGATCCAGATGGGCGTCGTCGATCCGACCAAGGTCGTGCGCTCCGCCCTGGAGAACGCCGCCTCCATCGCCGGCCTGATGCTGACGACGGAAGCGATCGTCACCGAGGAAGAAGAGGATGAGCCCGCACCCGCTCCCGGCGGACACGGGCACCATCATCACTAAACAGTTGCGGGACGCCTGAACTCTGGCGTCGCCGGCAGAACAGGAAGAGGGCGGGCACCGGTTGGTGTCCGCCCTCTTTCGTTGTACTCAGGTACACCGATCGTTTGAGCGTTACGCCTTCGAATCGACCAGCTCCGTAACCTGCACGCCGTACGTATCCCCCACGACCACCAGCTTGCCGCGGGCGACGACCTTCCCGTTGACGCAGAGATCGACGGGTTCGTCCTGGCTGCGATCCACCGTGATCAAGGTGTCTGGATCCAATTCGACCGCCTCGTCGAAGGTCAACTCCGTACCGCCCAGGATGGCGGTGAGTCGGACGTTGACGCCGCTCAACGCCGAACGGCTGCCGGGCGTTGACGCCGGGGGCGTTGACGCCGGGGACGTTGACGCCGGCGGCGTTGTGGCTGGCAGGTTCTGTCTGCCTCGACTGCTGGATACTTCGTCTGCCATCTGGCCCCTTGGATGAGATCGGCGGCTAACGTACTCTTGGCGCGAAAGAACTGTCAACCTGATGCCAACCGAGGACCTTTCCAGATGAGCCCAGCCGCCGATCCGACTGCCAACCCGATCTACGCAAGACTCGGCGTGCCCACGTTCATCAATGCCCGCGGCACCATTACGACTCTGGGGGGTTCCGTCATGCCCGTGGAAGTGGTCGAAGCCATGGCCGCTGCCTCCCGCTCCTTCGTGCCCCTGGGGGAATTGCACGAAAAGGTGGGCGCCCGCATCGCCCGCCTCACCGGGGCGCCGGCGGCCTTCGTCTGCGCTGGTGCAGCCAGCGGCATGCTGTTGTCGGGCGCCGCCTGTCTCACGGGCACCGACAACGATGCCATCGCCAATCTGCCGGACACCGGAGACCGCCCGAATCAGTTCATCATCAGCCTCGTGGACGGCCACTTCTACGTGCACCAGGGATTTCGTGTCTGTGGAGGCGAGCTGATCAGGGTGGGCTCCCGACAGGCGGTGACCACGGCGGACTATGAGAACGCGATCAACGAGCACACCGCGGCGATCGTCTTCTTTCTCGGCAGCCAGCCCCTCGAGCAGTTGCAGGAAGTCGTCGGCGTCGCCCATGAGCGCGGAGTACCGGTGATTGTCGACGCCGCCGCGCAACTGCCGCCGAAATCGAATCTTACAGACCTGTCCACCACCGTGGGCGCTGATCTCGTCGTCTTCAGCGGCGGCAAGGGACTGTTCGGCCCCCAGTCGAGCGGTCTCATCCTGGGTCGACAGGACCTGGTACAGGCGGCGGCGATGAACAGCAATCCCCATTCGGGCGTGGGGCGGGCGCAGAAGGTCGGCAAGGAGGAGATCGTCGGCCTGCTGCGCGCCGTCGAGTTGTTCATGGAGGCCGACGAGGCTGACACCGTCGCCGAGTGGGAGCGCCGTTGTCAGGTCGTGGGCGCCGTCGCCGACGACATACGCGGTCTTCGCGCCGACTACACCGCGGCCTACCAGAACCGCTTCCCGCCAGCCAGTCCTCTCGTCCATCTGCGATTTGCCGACGACGCGCCCGGCACCGCCCGAGATGTGGTCCAAGCGCTGGAGGAGGGCGAACCGGCGATCATGGCATCGGCTTCCGATTCATCCCTCACCATCGGTCCACAGACGCTTCAGGACGGCGAAGCGGAGATCATCGCCGAGCGCCTGCGTGCCATTCTGCAGGCCCTATAGGTTTACCCGCCTGGCCTTCTTCACCGACTCGATCTCGCGCAAGCAGATTCTCAGGCTGTCCCGGGCACTCTGACCCGAGAGCACCTTCGAGTCCTTCCCCGCCTTCACCGCGTTCACCGCTTCCTGCAGTTCGCCGACGAAACCGTCTTTCCCGGACAGCCTGGGTCGACGCGATTTGCCGTCCTTGGTCAGCAATACAGGCGGCTCCCCCCATGAACTGTTGAATTTCAGCGTGGCGTCCTCGAAGAACACGTCGTAGCCGTGCTCGAAGGGGCAGCCCGGCTGAGACAGCCAGCCGCCCGAGGCGGTGATCTGCTGCCGGGTCTTGAAGTGGTAGTGTGTGTCGATGTGTTCGACCACCCCCCCCTTGCGGATGACACCAGCCGATGTCACCGCCTGCGGCAGGCCGAACAGGTACTGGACGAAATCGACGTCGTGGATGTGCAGATCGATGGCCGGTCCGCCCGTCCGCGCCAGGTCCTTCGGGTTCCACCAGGCGGGCATGGAGATGATGCGCTTGAAATCAGCTGCCAGCACCCGCCCATGCTCCTTGCCGTCGATCAGGTCTTTCACCAGGCGAAACTCGGGAAAATAGCGCAGGACATGGGCGACCATGAGCCGCAGCTTCCTCTTTCTCGCTGCGGCCACCATGCGGCCGGATTGGCGCAGATCGAGAGCGATGGGCTTCTCGAGAAAGACGTGTTTGCCCGCCTGCAGCGCCGCCATCGTCCACTCGTAGTGCATCGTCGTCGGCAGACAGATATCGACGAGGTCGACCTGGTCATCGGCGAGCAGATCCTCGATGTGCTCGTAGGCTGCGATGCCCTGCAGGTCCTGAACCCCGCCGCCGCCGCCGAAGTTGCCCTGTACCGAACGCCAGTCACCGCGCAGTTTCCTGGAATCCCGGGTATTGATGGCGGTGACCTTCGCACCCTTGACCTTCTCGATGGCCTTGAAATGCGTAACACCCATGAAGCCCATGCCGACGATACCGATACGAACCATTGCGTAGCCGATCTGCTAAGGGGGGGTGTAATCCGGCGGGCGCTACGATAGCCGCCACGGCGGCAGCGATCAAGATGTGGCCCGCTGATGGCGAAGCTCAGCGGGCCGGAAGGACGGCGATCCGCGCCCGGCGAGTACGCCCCTCATGGGTGGCCAGCAGCAGGTAGATTCCGGCTGCCACCTGCTGTCCTGAATCGTTGCGTCCGTTCCATCGCACACCCCCGTCGGCGTCATTCTCTGCAGCTGACCACACCAACTCGCCGCTGATCGAAAAGAGTCGCACCCGAGCCTCGGGTGGCAGGCCACCGACGGAAAGAACCTGCGTACGCGGGTCGAAGGGATTGGGGAAAGCGACGATCTCTGTCAGTTCTGTCGGCGACAGCATAACGAAGGCGCGACCTTCGACCTCTCGTCCGAGATCGTCACGCAGCCCGGAGAACGACAGTTCGTATCCACGCCCACGAGATCGCAGCGGTGTCTGCGAGGACAGCTGGATTCCGACGCCGAGCCCTGCAGCGATGGCTGCAACCCCCTCTACCTGGATGGCGCCACCATCGATGGTGACGGCGGCCGTCTCGACATCGATGGGACGGTCGAAGCGAAGATCGATGGACAGGTCATCGGTGGCGGACACAGTCAGCAGACGGGTTGCCGCGATCGGTCGCAGCAGTGACACATCGACCGTGGGCGTCGCCAGCGCGCCCCCATGAACCGAGCGCAGACCGGACAGCTGGAGAGAGACACCCTCCTGTTCCGGCAGTTCGTCAGCGAAGGCCACCACGACGCGCTGACCGGAACGATCCAGCACGGCGGCCTCGGCCGCCGTCACGTCCGGACGCAGATGGTAGCGGAAGGGTTCGCTGGCCTCCGAGCCCATGGACTGATCGAAGGAGATACTCAACTGTCTCGCCGAGATTCGCTCGATATCGGTAACGACCGGCAGTGGGCCAGGCTCCACCACCTGGCTCGGCGAGCTATGGCCGCTTGCCCCGGCCGAATCGACAGCAAAGACCTCGTACTCGTAGGCCCTGGCAGAGACGAGACCGGAGTCGATATGGGTATAGAGAGCTGAGCCTGCATCTTCGACCTCGGCGACGGCCTCGCCGTCGCGCCGCACGCGATAGGCCGTGGCACCCGCCACTGGTTCCCATGACAGCGAGACGCGATCCGGACCCGCGGGCACGGCGGACCATGCCCCTGGCGCGAACAGGCGGACATCGGGAGCCGTCCAGCCGACGCTCTCGAGACCCCCGGCGGCGCGATTGTAGACCACTTCCTGGCGGCCGTCGCCATCAAAGTCGCCCACTGCAGGTCGTTGGGTTCGACGGATCTGCTCGTAGTACACCGGCTCGTAGCCACCCCTGCCATCGGTGGTGAAGACATAGAGATGGGGCATGAGGGCGACGATCCACTCGAGCTGACCATCACCATCGATATCAGCGATGGCGATGCCAGTGCCGGAGGCCGTGCCCGCCATGATCCGGGTTTGCCACTCGACATGGTACTGGTTGTCGCCTGCGGCGCCGTACACCGACAGCGTCCACCGACGGCCTTCCACATCAAAAGGATCCTGCTGCAAGCGACCGGAGATGAACTCCTGCTCGCCGTCTCCGTCCAGGTCGGCGGCCGGACTCAGCAACCGACCGTCGACGTCGGCGAATTCGATCACATCGGACCAGATGCGCCGATAGGTGTCGTCACCGACACTCTCAAAGGCGATCAGGTCGCCATCGCTGTCCCCGGCGATCCACTCGACCGAGCCGTCCCCGTCCAGGTCGCCGACGCTTTGACGTGATCCCGAGTCGTTTTCGCCCGGCGTCTCATTCACCAGCACGGCGGTCTCCGCGTAGGCGTCGTCACCATCGGCTTCGAAGAGTCTGAACAGAGCGCCCGTGGCTGAGGGCAGCAACAGTTCGGGACGCCCGTCCCCATCGACGTCGGCCACCTCCCCTCCCCACACGTCTGCCGTTTCCCAGGCGACACGAGCCGGGAATGCACCTGGACTCCCCGACTCCAGAATTCGCACCCGGCGGGCGTCGACGGCGAGCAGATCCGCATGGCCGTCAAGATCAAAGTCCCCCGACTCCCAGGGTATGAACAGCAGTTTCGAAGTGAATTCGGGCAGGTCCACACCTTGCTCGAAGAAACTCGTCACACCATAGGCCCCGCCGCCGTAGATCATGGCTGCCAGCTCGCCCCGACCGTCACCATCAAAATCGCTGAATTGAGGCAACACGTAGCCATCGGGCCGGACCTGGTCGGAACGGACAAGATCCCAGCGGCGAATGCCCGACGGTTCGACCCACAGACTGTCGGTATCGATGCCGATACCGCCAGCAGAAGCATCGGCGACAAGGGCCACACCGTACGAACCCGGTGCCAGATCCGGCGGCAGGATAACGACGTGCTCGGTGTCTGCAACCGTCGTCATCCGCAGGACCGTCTCCCCCGCCCGATGGACCTCCAGCCGTCCCGAGGCGGGACGATCCGTCTGCCACTCGACCACATCGCGCCATCGATCGCCCTGCAGGACGCGTCGTACCTGCATGTCGATGATGTTTGCCGCATCGCGTATGAAATCGACGATGACACGGTCCTCGTGGGTGCGGCCGGCGGCGTCATCGGCGCGCACGCGCAACGTGTAGCGTCCGGCCTCGAGCCCCTCCGTCGACCACTCACCCGTCGGCCTGCCGATACCGGCTGCCAGAATCCCAGAGGTGATTGGCTCAAAGCTCTGCGGCGACTCACCCCTGCCCCATTCGATGTGGTACTCGCTGGCCGTGGGTGCTTCGACGGCTGCCAGGATGTCGATCGTGGTGGCCGATGTCTGCCTGTCTGTTGGCGGGTCAACGATGGCGACGACGAGAGGAGAGGCCACCGTGAACGGCGGCAGGCGCAGATGACCGTGACCGGTGGACCTGTCCCAGCCCACCGTCTGCCTGTCCTGTGCCGCGGCGACGATGGCGCCCAGCACCTGCAACCGGCTGTACTCCGGGTGCTGGGCCCGAACGAGGGCGACAGCCGCCGAGACATGTGGAGCGGCCATCGACGTGCCCGAAAGCAGACCATAGCCGCCTCCCGGCTGAGTACTCAACACGGCGAGTCCCGGGGCGATGAGATCGATACTGGCCCCGTGATTGGAGAAGGAGAGGCGCTGTCCCGTACGGCCGGCGGCGGCAACGGCGATGGTCGGGTCGAGACGGGCCGGATAGTAGACCTGGCTCGAACCCTCATTGCCGGCGGCAGCGACGACGACGACATCGAGATCAGCAGCGTACTGCACGGCATCTGCCAGCAGGGGGGAGTAGCGCGGATCTCCCAGGCTGAGGTTGATGACATCCGCCCCGTTGTCGGCGGCATAGACAATCGCGGCGGCGACATCATCATCCTGCAGGTACCCCGCACTGCCGATGTTGAAACCGGCGCGCAGCACCATGAGAGTCGCACCGGGGGCGACACCGGCGATACCGAGACCGTTGTTGTTGATGGCGGCGACGATGCCGGCAACATGGGTCCCGTGTCCGGACTCGTCATCCGGATCGGCATCTCTCTCGACGAAGTCTCCGTCCCCGGGAAGCCCGGGGGCGTCGGTGAAATCCCAACCCGCCACATCGTCGACGTAGCCGTTGCCGTCATCATCGACGCCGCTGTGCCCCTCTGCCTCGGCCGCATTCTGCCAGATCTGTGCCGCCAGGTCCGGATGATCGTCATCGACGCCGGAGTCGACAATGGCCACCAGCACGCCGGCCGCCGAACCCGGGTCGCCCTCGGTCCAGCCCACCGCATCAAGGTTCCATTGGTCTTCTAGGAGTGGATCGTCGGTACTGAACGTCGTGAGGCGGCGCAGGATGTTGGGCTGGATCCGCTCGACTCCCGGTGCCTTGCCGTACTCCCGCAACAGAGCTGCCAACGGCCGGCTGCCATCGAAACGCAGTCTGGTCCACCGATCGAGGCTTCGCCCGCCTGCCCGGCGTGCCGCCCAGCGTCCGGATGGCAGGATGGCGGAAACGGTGAGAAGACCATTGGCACGGTGGAGCGAATCGAGGCCCACTGTCGGACGGGCGGCACCCGGGGCCCACCGGATGAGCAGCTCGGCGGCCTCCGGGGGACCGGCGTCGGCTACACCGCCACACGCCAGCAACACGAGTGTGGCTGCCAGCCATAGACTGCGGTGAGGCAAGGACACCGGTATCAGTGGATGAGACTGAGGAATTCGCTGCGGGTCTGGCCACTGTCACGGAAGGCGCCGAGCATGCAGGACGTCGTCATCCGTGAGTTCTGCTTTTCGACGCCGCGCATCATCATGCAGAGATGACGGGCTTCGACGACGACACCCACACCCGCGGGTTCGACGAGTTCCATCATGGCCTCGGCGATCTGAGTTGTCAGGTTTTCCTGAATCTGCAGACGACGGGCGAATACATCGATGACACGCGCCACTTTCGATAGACCGATGACCCGCCCCTTCGGCAGGTACCCCACGTGGCATTTGCCGATGAAGGGCAGCATGTGATGTTCACACAGCGAGTAGATCTCGATGTCGCGGACGATGACCATCTCGTCCATCCTGCTCTCGTACACGGCGTCGTTGACCACGCCCTTGGGATCCAGCGCATAGCCGCTGGTCAGGAACTCCAGTGCCCGGGCTGCCCGGCCGGGCGTGTCACGCAGACCTTCCCGGTCGGGGTCCTCACCGACGGACTCGATCAGCTGTCGGAACAGCTCTTCCATGGGTTCCTTTCCCCCCACAGGCGCCTGTGGGTATCTTCGAGCCTGTCCCCCGGTATCCAAGCAGGACGGAAGGCCTCACCAAGACAATGCAGTACGATGAAACACGCGGGAGTCCACGGCATTTGATGTCGGCGCACGCCGCGACCAGGAATCTGCGTCCCCGGACCAACGGGACCGGCCAAGAAGATACGCGGGTGCCTAGACCGAGCCAACGACGGTAACTACGTGTTCATATCCGAAATCTTCCAGAGCCTCCAGGGCGAGGGGATGTACGCCGGACATCCGAGTGTCTTCGTGCGGACCTCCGGATGTAACCTGCGCTGCACATGGTGCGACACACCGCATACGTCGTGGCACGCGGAGGGTGAACACCTCGACGTGGCCACCATACTCGATCGGACCGAGACCTGGTCTCAGGTCGAGCATGCGGTGCTTACCGGCGGAGAGCCGCTGCTGCAGCGCGACCTGCCGGAACTGGTGGAGGCCCTGCGCGCTCGTGGTCACATCATCACCATCGAAACCGCTGCCACGACGTTCGTCGAGGACCTCAGGCCGGACCTCTTCAGCCTCTCGCCCAAACTGGCCAACAGTCGCCCCGGCCCCGACCAGGAAAGCGCCCGGGCGCTCCACGACCGCAACTGCGACCTCCATATCATCCCGAGGTTCCTCCAGGCCGGCTGCCAGGTGCAGGTGAAGTTCGTCGTCGAAGACGCCCGGGATCTGCCCGAGATCCTCGCCCTCGTCGAGCGCTGGGAACTGCCACGTGATCTGGTCTACCTGATGCCCCAGTGCGTCAGTGGCGAGGCCCTGGTCGAACGAGGTCGTGTCATCGCCGATCTGTGCCGTCAGGAAGGCTTCAACTTCACCGGCCGCATGCACATCGAACTGTGGGGCAACGTAAGAGGCAAGTGATGGCCGCCGAGAACCGCGCACTCTTTGCTTGACACATTTCGCGGACACCCTCTTATTTGCTGTGAAATAGAGCTTTAGGACAATTCTGCATGCCTCCGCGGGGCCCCGCAGGCGAGTGATTGCTCGTCAACCGGCGGTGGCCTTCTCGCGATCCCTCGGACGGAGTATCCTCATATGGGCGCCGAAGCCGCCTCGCAGGACGGTGACATCCTTTACTAGGCCTCGATCTCGGCACGTCGCAGAGTTCGATCTGCACGAGCACAGACCTGCGTCGCACCGTGACCAGCGTCGTTGGCTGGCCGAAGGATCTGATCTCGTACAAGTTCCTGCAGAAGCAGGTCGTTATCGGCGATGAGTGCCTCGACAATCGCATGGCCGTCGACATGATCTGGCCTCTGGAACACGGCGTCTTCCGCCATCGCCCGGCCGAAGAAGAGGAAGGGACCGATGGCGAGGACCGCGAAGCCGAAGCCGTCGAGCATCTCGTCACCTACATCATCGAGTTGGCCGAGGCCCATCCGAATCAGGAAATCCGGGCCGTCATCGGCTGCCCTGCCCGGGCCTCCGAAGAGGACCGCAAAGCGCTGACAGACGCCGTGGCCGGTCGCGTGAAGTTCGCCATGGTGGCCTCCGAGCCGTTCCTCGTCGCCTATGGTCTCGACCTGTTCAACAATGCCCTGATCATCGACATCGGCGCCGGCACCCTGGATCTGTGCCGCATGCACGGCACGATCCCCGCCGAGGAAGACCAGCGCACGTTGATCAAGGCTGGCAACTACGTCGATTCGCGCTTCCACATGTTGCTGCAGGAGAAGGTGCAGGACTCGCCCATCACACTCGAGATGGCGCGCCGCATCAAGGAGCAGTATGCCTTCGTTTCGTCGAACAAGGAGGTCATCTCCGTCGACTTCCAGGTCAGCGGCAAGCCGAAGACCTATGACGTGACCAACGAACTGCGCGAATCCTGCGAGAGTGTCCTGCCCGACATGATCGAAAGCGCCCGCGAGTTGATCGTCGGATTCGATCCCGAGTTTCAGAACGAGCTGCGGCAGAACATCGTGCTGGCCGGGGGTGGCAGTCAGATTCGCGGTCTGGCCGAGGAGGTCCGTTCCAACCTCACCGAATTCGGCACCTGCAGAGTCAGTGCCGTCGAGGATCCGGTCTACGCCGGCGCCGCCGGTGCCTTGAGCCTGGCGATGGACATGCCCGAATCCGAGTGGCGGCGTCACGCGACCTGAGATAATCATGGGAATCCTTGCATTCTTGACGTCGTCCCGGTTGAAGGCGGAGCTCACGCGCCAGCGTGACGAGATCGCCCGCATGCACCAGATGCTCGACATGGAAGTCGCGCAACGGCAGGAAGCTGAGAAGCAGAGCGAGGATGTGTCGCGCACCGTGAACGGCCTCGAGGAAGAGGCTGAACGTCTGCGCTCGTCTCTCGAGGAGAGCAACTCGGGACTCGAAAAAGAACGAAAGCTGTTGAAGCAGCAGATCGAGGAAGAGCGCCAGCAGCTTCAGGCTGAGGCCGAAGCCCAGATTCGCGACACCGATGTGCGCATCACCACTCTGCGGCAGGAGCTCGACGAGAAGCAGCGCCAGCGGACCGAGGTAACAGAGCAGAACGCCAAGCTTGCCGAACGTTCCAGCGAGTTGGAGAAGAGACTGAACGAGATGGCCGCTTCGGTACAGAACTGCGAGGAACGTATCCGCGAACTCGATGACGAGAAGGGTGAGTTACAGAAGGACCTCGACAAGATCATGGGGAACCTTACGCGCTGGTGACCCTGACCTGTCCGCTTATGCCCCATCCTGCCCCGGTCAGCCTCTGTACGAACCGGGGCTTTTCTTTGCTGACATGACAAGCCCATCGTACGGCGTCGTGCTGCTCAGCTTCAGTCGCCACAGCCATCAACGAAACTTCGTCCCCGGCTTCGCCGCTCATCCCTGTACACACATCGTCGCCGTCGCTGATGACGACGACGCGATCGACGATGAGCTGCGTCGGGTGAACCGTCAACGGGCTGACGAACTCGAGGTCCCTTATCTGCCGACGGTCGCCGCCGCCCTGGATCGATCGGACGTCGACATCGTCAGTATCGCACACGATATCGAACGCCGCGCCGAACTGTCCATCCAGGCGGCTACCGCAGGAAAGCATCTGTGGATCGACAAGTTCCTCGGAGCAACTCTCGAGGAGTGTGACGAGGTCGTGACGGCAGTCTCGCGTGCCGGTGTACGTGCCATCGTGCCCAGCTATCACTACGGAAGTCTCGTACAGCAGAGCCTGGCGCTGCTCGACAGCGGCCGACTTGGCGACCTTCTGGGAGTGCACGCCGACATCCTGTTCTCCAAGGGTTGGCCGGAAGATCCTGACGGTGTGGAGCGCCGGCAGCCGACAGGCCCTGCCGGGCGGTGGAAATACGCCGAAGTCAAGCGCGAGTTGCTCACTGTCGGGGCCTACGGCGTCGGTTTGCTGCAGGCCTGCCTCGAGCCGCCCCGAGCCGTCATCGCCCATGGGGGCGCCCGGTTCTTTGCCGAGCATGAACGCACGAACACAGAGGACTTCGCAACACTGACGATGACCGACGCGAGGGGTCGCATCGGCTCGCTCAGCGCGGGTCGCATCGGCGTCGCCACCCACCCTTCAGGGGGGCCGGCGCTGGCTCGCCTGGTCGGCACGCGCGCCACGGTCACGATCGATGCCAAGCGGCCGGGCATCCGCACTTTCCTGCGGGATGAGATCACCGGCGCCGACCTTCGACCGCCCCCCGACGATCCCATGCAGTGGGCGAGCGGACCTCCGGCGTTGAGGCCACCGGTGTCAGCCGACCCGGCGGGCCTGCTGGCAGCTCTCGATGACTTCGTCTCAGCTCTGGACGAGGAGCGGCCACCAGCCTACTCCGTCACCCACGCGCGTGACAACATGGAGATTCTCCTCGCTGGCTATCGTTCCATGGTGACTGGTGGCGAAGTGGTTCACCTGGGATGAGCTCGTCGGCCCCGGGAGCTCTCGTGATCTGCGCACCATTGCGCTCCTCCGCCCTGCCCGGTGTGTGTCGTCATCTGCAGGTGGCTGGCGTGCTCTCCACGGGCGGCAAGCTGCACACCAAGCTGCCGGTCTTCGCCAGCCTCCTCGAAGCTCTCGACGCCGGCGTCACCCAGGTCCTGCTCCTGTCGCCCTACCGAGGCATGACGGCAGCTGCCGGACTGTGCCAGGACAGGGGTATCCGGTTCGTCTCCGCCGGACCGGTGACGGAGAGCCAACGGGCCTCGACCTCAGATCTGCCTCCGTACGCCGCTGGACGCTGGCGGTATCAGCCAACTCTCACCCGGGTTGCCGAGACGTCTCAGCGCCCCGCCTTCGGGTGCCCCGTATTCCTTCGTCACACGACGGGCGGCGGCAAGGGCGTTCTGGGGGCCTGGTGGGCGGTTCTGGAAGGACTGGAAACCATCACCGAGATCATAGACTCGCCACGGCGCCTGTGGGTGACCGCCACGCACAGCAGCGGCCGGTGGCACGCCACGATACTTGCCACCACCGCTCAGGACGCCTCCGCCCAGCTTGTCGTCACGCCCACGGTGGTGTCAGGTGAAGACGCCATGCTGCTGGGAACCGGGGGCCTGGTCTGGAGTGAAGGAGTTCGCGACGCCGTCGTCGAGCAAGCCGGCCATGCCAGCCATCTGCTCCCCGACGACGATGCCTGGCCCGACGGTGCGTGGGCGGCTGCCGCCCTTGCGGGAGACGGCAAAGCTCTACGCACGGGCCTCGACAAGAGTCTGCCCCTCGAGCTGTTGCCGACACTGCGCCGGGCGGCGCGGTCCGGCTGCCCGGAATTGCTGTCTACTGGTTGAGAGGACGCCCGTCCGGCCGAGTCGGTTCGAGCCGAAGAAGTTCGTCGACTTGATCGTCCACCTCAGCACGCACCGTTCTCGCCGACGCCTCCTTCACCTCCTCGAACCCGCGGATGCGCTCGACGGCACTGGTAATTCTCATCAGCACATCGGCGTCGACGCCGGCGGCTGTAGCCGCCACGAGACGGGACACGACCCCCTCGTACCAACCGATCAGTTCTGCCTCCAGACGTCGGCAGGGGTTGTGCCGGAACGGATCGAGCCTGGTACCGCGCCATCTCCTGCAGCGATAGAGCAGTCGGAACAGCGTCCGGACCCAGCCACCGACCCGGATCCGGCCGACGCCGACAACGCGCAGGGTCGGGGGGTGCAGATTGTGGGCGATCTGCACCGGACCATCAAACAGATCCCGTATACGGTCCAGGCCTGACCCACGGCTCGCCAGACGCGCCACCTCGAATTCATCCTTGTAGCTCATCAACCGGTACAGGCCACGAGCCACCGCCAGAGTCAGTTCCTCTCCCCGTCCCGCCCCCTGCTCAGCGTCTCTGACAGGGCGCAGGGCATCCACATAACGCCGGGCCCAGGCAACATTCTGCCAGGCCACGAGCTCGGCGATCCGGTGGCTGACGACTCGTTCTCCCGCCGACGACAGCCGCAGCTGGTGCAGTGCCTCATCGTGCAGGGAAACCGCCTCGACATCTCCGGCCAGTCGCTGACGGGAGTCGGCGACAATGTCGTCAACGTCCTGCCGTCCGAGCCGGGCTCGCAGTCCCGCCGGGTCCGCCACGGCCAGACGTCCCCAGCGGAAGGCCTGCAGATTGTCCTCTACCGCCTTGCCGTTCAGCCGGATCACGGCCTCCAGGGAGGCTGCACTCAAGGGCAGATGTCCACTCTGGTACGCGGCACCGAGAAGGATCACGTTGGCGAACAGAATGTCTGCGAACAGCCATTCGGCCAGCTGATAGCTGTCGATGTAGACATTGTCTTCTTCGGCTGTATACCGATCGATGTGGCCGACGAGAGCCTCCGGTTCCGGAACCCGTTGTTCCGGGTTGCGGTTGATGTCGGCAGTGGGAACGCGCGTCGTACTGACCACGGCCCGGGTACGGCCGGGAGACGCATATCGCAGGTTCGCCGACTCGGCGGCGCGCAGCAGGTCGAAACCCAGATAGAGATCGGTCTCCCCCGGCGTCAGTCGATGGAAAACCGGTTGCCTGCCACGTGCCAGCTGGATGGGGGCTTCCACCGGCCCTCCCTTCTGTGCCAGCCCTGTATTGTTGGACAGATGGACGAACAGGCCGTCCAGCAGCGCCGCATAGGCGATGATGTGCGATACCGTCACCACACCCGTACCACCGCGGCCGACCGCGTGCAGCGTGAACGTCTCTCCCTCACACAACTCACGACGGGACGGCTCCGGAAGGTCATGCAACGGCTCCGGATGACGTTGCCGCAGGCCCGTACCGCGGGCGGGGGTGACCGTGAGGAAGGCGGGGCAGTCGCCATCGATACAGAGTTCGTCCTGCATGCAGTGGGCCTGGCGGACCTGGGTCTTGTCACCGAGCTCGGTGTCCACCGTATACAGAGCTGCACAGCCTTCCGACTTCCGCAGGCAGTCGCCGCAGCCCTCGCAGATCTCTTCATCGATGAAGACATAGTGCTCAGGCGCCCCTCCCTCGCGTCGGCGCCGACGGCCCTTTTCGGTGGCACATTCCTTGTCCAGAACCAGCACCGTCGTGCCCTTCGCCTGGCGAAAGCGCTCGATGGCTTCGGCGTGACGGTCCAGCCCGTACCGGCGCACACGCCGATCACGGTTGACATCGCCGTAGTCCGTCGTCGCATCACCGACGATGCCGACTTCGGTCACACCCAGGGCAAGGAGTTCCTGCACGACGTCGTTGACAGGGCGCTGTCCCCCCGGCTGTTGTCCCCCGGTGAGGGCAACCGCCCCGTTGTAGAGCAGCAGGAAGGTGATGTCCACCCCACCCTGGACACAGCTCTGCACAGCCCCCCGGCCACTGTGGAAGTAGCTGCCGTCACCCAGGTACTGGAAGATGTGGGTGTTGTCGTTGAAAGGCGCCGTGCCCGAATAGATGGAGCCACCCGCACCCATCGTCGGGATGTAGAGCACGCCGTTGTCATAGGCGTCCATGGCCCGGATCGAGCTGCAGCCGATGGCGCCCCCCGGCTTCTCTCCGTCGAGGGCACCGAAGCTGTTGTACGGACAGCCCCCGCAGGACATGGGCACCACCCGTGGCAGGTCGACGGCGGGGCGCTTCTCGATCCTGTCGATCCGCGCCAGCGCCTCGGTCCCGAACTGTGCGACCTTCTGCAGCCTCGGCGCCAGGATACGCGCCAGGACCTCGGGATCGATCTCCCCCCAGCTTGGAATCAAGGGCTGGCCGTCCTCATCGCGTTCGCCATGGATCTGCTGCACGGCGGTCCCCCACAAGGCCGCTTTGACACCCTCTTCGACGAAAGGGCCTGGCTCCTCGACGATGAGAATCTGCGTGACGCCGCTCTGCTCGACGAAGTGACGCAGCCCCTTGCCGTCCACTGGCCAGGTCACCGACAACTGGTAGACGGGCACGCGGATACCGAGCAGGTCGAGGGCCTGCTCGACGTCGACGAAACTCTTGCCCGTCGCCACGATACCCAAGGCACCGCCGCTGTCGAGCCAGTGGGCCCGATTGAGCCCGTTGAGGTGCACGTATTGTTCAACCAGAGGCGTCTTGCGCTCCACCAGCTCACGTTGCATGGGCAGTGCCCCGAGCGCCATGACGATGGGATGGAAACGCTTGACGTAGTCGGGGTCCGGGAGCCGGGACGAGATGCGGGCCGCAGCCGCATTCACCGTGGCGGCGCCATCGCAGACCGGCGTCACCAGCTTCAGCGCCGTCACCACCCCCAGCCAGCGACTCAGGGCCACGGCGTGAGCTCCGAGGCTCAGGACCTGTTCGACACTGGCGGGATAGAAGACGGGTACCCAGCTGGCCCGCAGGGCCCAGTCACTGCTGCCGGGCGAGACCGAGCTCTTCGAACGATGATCCTCACCACACAGCAGAACCATGGAGCCCGCCCTGGACGCCCCGCTCAGGTTGGCGAGCCAGGCTTCGTCCGGGATCCACATCGTGCCGTGAGCCTTGCCATACCAGAACGCGTCGACGTTTCCCGCCGGCGCATACTGACTGCCGAGCACGGCAGAGGCGGCGGTTTTCTCGTTGATGCCGGACTGATGAACGGTGCGACCCAGTTCGTTGAGAACGTCGATCTGCTCAAGGAGCTTCAGATCGAGGCCGCCGAGGGGAGAGCCCTCGTATCCGGTAACAAATGTCTCGTTCACCGCGAGCCCGGCGTCTCGGTCGGCACGCTGCTTGTCCAGCAGGAGGCGAACCAAGGCTTCGGTGCCGGTGAGAAAGACACTCCCCTGCTGTCGCTGATATTTATCTGTCAGGGCCAGATCTGGCACGGATGGATAGGCTCTATGTGATGGTTTTTCCTGCAGTTGAGTCGCTTTTCGTTCAGCCAACGTAATTTCCCGCTGCACCGCCGGCAAGACGGCCACGAGCGGCCCCGGTTGCCCGTGACCGTCAGCCCGGATAGGTTGAACCCCCACCCCACCCGATCTCGTTCCGGAGCACTGTCACCTTGCCTTCGTCTCATCCACGATGGATCCGAATCTGCGTCATCTGCGTGTGCCTCGCCGCCGCCGCTGCCGGGGCACAGGATGCTGAGCGCCTCCGTTTTGCCTTTGTCACCCACGGCGGCCCTGGCAATCCGTTCTGGAATGTCGTCATCACCGGCATGGAGGACGCCGGGCAACGCTACGGTGTCGAGGTGCAATGGCTGAGCAATCCGACCTTCTCCATCGAAGACATGGCCGACTTTCTCGACGACGCCATCGCCTCCGGCGTCGACGGCCTCGGTGTCACCTGCCCCGATCCGGATGCCATCCGGGAGAACGTCGAGCGTGCCCGCGCCTCCGGCATTCCCGTGATCGTGCTGAACACTGCGGACCCGCATGCTGGTACACCGGAGGCGCTCCCCACCCTGTTCTATGTCGGTGCCAGCGAGTATCTCGGTGGGCAGTCCAACGGCCGCGCGATCCTGGCTGCCGCTGCAGCGCGAGATTTTGATCTCAAGCGCGCGCTGTGCCCGATTCAGGAGGTCGGCCACAGCGGCCTGGAGGCTCGGCTCGCCGGCTTCCGCAGCATACTCGAACCAGCCGGGGTCATCGTCGACGGCCTGACGATCTCCAATGATGTCGAGACCTCGACAGGTCTGCTGTCCGACTACTTCCTCGCCCACCCGGACAGCCGGGCTCTGGCCACCCTCGGTCCGTTGCCCGCAGACGCGTTCTATCTCTACGCCGACGATATGGACCTCGAAGCAGGCCAGATCCTGCACGTCACGCACGACACCAGTCCGGCTATCTTCGCCGCCATCGGTGACGGGCTGACGTTGCAGGCCATCGACCAGCAACCCTACCTGCAGGGATACCTGACCGTCGTGTTCCTCTACCTCCATCGCACCCTCGGCCTGGCCCTGGCCTCTGATGCCCTTACCGGTCCCTTCGTCATCGACGCCACGAACGTCGATCTCGTCGCCGGACTCGTGACCGAAGGGTACCGCTGAGCCTGTTGTCGGGACGGGGGCTGCTGACGCGTTTGGCCCGCTACCCGGAGGCGGGGGCAGCCCTCGGCTTTGCTGCCGTCTTCGCCATCTTCGCTGTCGCCGCCCACGACACCTTCCTGACGGCGAACTCCTTCTCTTCGATCCTCACCAGCCAGTCGGTGCCCGGTATCGCCGCCATCGGCATCACGCTGCTGATGATCTCGGGGGAGTTCGATCTGTCCGTCGGCTCGATCATGGGTGTGGCCTCCCTCGTGTTTCTCGCAGCTGCGGTGAGTGGCGTACCGGTGCCGCTGGCCATCGGCATCGGTCTTGGGGCCGGTGCCCTCATGGGCCTCGTCAACGGCCTGCTGCTGGTATGGACCGGTATCCCGTCCTTCATCATCACCCTCGGTACGCTCCTCGTCTATCGGGCCATCTCCCTGACGGCGATCTCGGGGGGCCGCATCATCCGCTGGGCGGATTTCTCCCGCGAGAATCCGCTGCTGACGCCGCCGGCATCGTTGCTGCTTGCCGCCGCACTCCTTCTGGCAGCACTGCTGGCGTGGATCAGCGCCTCCGGTTGGCGCCAGGCGACGACAACCGGTCGGCGGGTCCTCCCGGGCATCGGCCTGCTCGCCGCCGCCACACTGGCAACACTCTCGCTGCTGGAGCTCGGCCCCCGACTGTTCGGCGATCAGAATCTGATCGAGATCGATCTCTTCTACCTGCTCAACGGACGCCTCCGCCTCGGGGAGTTGGGCGGCAACTTCCGCGTCTCCATTCTCTGGTGGTTGGGACTGGCCGTTCTCTTCAGCCTCGTGCTCACCCGAACCCGTTTCGGCAACGCCCTGGCGGCCACGGGGGGAAACGCCGCAGCCGCGCGAGCCCAGGGCATCGACATCGACCGTGTCCGCGTAATCGGCTTCACCCTGTCCGGACTGCTGGCAGCGCTGGCCGGGATCGTACAGACAGCGCGTCTGAAGTCGGTGGACCCGCTCCGTGGCGAGGGGCTCGAGCTGGAGGTGATCGCTGCCGTCGTCATCGGTGGCACCCTGCTCAAGGGCGGCTATGGCAGTGTCATCGGCTCCGTCATCGGCACCAGCCTCACCGGCATGCTGCGCACCGGCCTGGTGCTGGTGGGCGTACCGGCCAATGCTTTCCGCGGTGCCATCGGTGCCCTCGTCATCGTCGCCGTCGTCATCAACTCTCTCGTACGACGGGAACGGGACAACTGAGATGACATCACCTCCGCCATTGGTGGACATGCAGGGCATCACGGTCTCCTTCGGGGGGACGATCACGGCGCTGCGGGACGTTGACTTCCGTCTTCATGCCGGTGAGATCGTCGCCCTGCTCGGCGACAACGGCGCCGGCAAGTCGACGCTGATCAAGGTGCTGGCCGGTGTGCAGCGGCCACGGTCGGGACGCCTCAGCTTCTCGGGGCAGGAGGTCCGTCTGACCTCGCCCCAGCACGCCCGGAGCCTCGGCGTGGAGACCGTGTTCCAGGATCTGGCGCTGGTCCCGTTGATGAGCGTGGCCCGCAACTTCTTTCTCGGCCGCGAACCGATGTGCCGCTACGGTCCGTTGCGACTGCTCGACGGCGCCGGCATGGATCGTCTCTCGGTCGAGGCATTGGCGGAAGTGGGTATTGATATCGGTGATCCGTCGTTGCCGGTGGGACGCCTGTCCGGCGGCGAACGACAGTCCATCGCCATCGCCCGTGCCGTGCACTTCGGATCCCGCATACTCGTACTCGACGAACCGACATCAGCCCTGTCCATCGGCGAGACGCGCAAGGTGCTCACCTACGCCCGAGCGGCTCGGGACCGCGGCCTGGGCGTCATCTTCATCACCCACAATCTGCATCATGTCTTCGAGATCGCTGATCGTGTCACCGTTCTCTTCCACGGGCAGAATGCCGGCAGCTACGCCGTGGCCGATCTCAACCCCGAATCGGCAGCCCGTCTCGTGATGGAGGGTTTGCCGATTCCGGGCCCCGGCCCTTAGATTGCCAGAGTCGTTCTACGAACGTGCCGCCACCGAACCAATGCAGTCAACGACGGAAAGACGCACCATGGCCGAGACCATCGACGAGTTGACGATCCACTACGAAGAAGAGGGACAGGTGCTTCGCAAGGAGTTGGAGAAGGAGGTCCTGACCAAGGGTTCGTGGACGACGATCATGTTCCTCTACCAGGACCTCGATCGCAAGACGGGCGAGTACGGCCACCAGAAGGTGTCGATCCGGCGCTACCAGAAACGGGAAGGTACCTACCTGCAGCGGAGCAAGTTCGAGATCTCCAGCCCCACACAGGCACGTGCCGTCCGCGACCGGATTGACGGCTGGTTCGGCGACGAGGAGTAGGAGGAGCACCCCCGCGGCCAGCGGGCACTCCGCCAGATCGATCCAGTTTTCGCCACGCCGGCTCTCCGGCGTGGCGTTTTTTACAGTCATCTCAGGGAGGCGGTTGTGACACAGAGCTATAGAGCAGTCCTTGTGGGACTTACCGGCATCGGCGCTCGACGTCCGGCCGAACCTGAGGGCCTTCCCCTGTACGGCACCATGCCCCCCTCACATGCCGCCGCCTATCACCAGCATCCACGCACCGAGCTGGTCGGCGTCTGCGACCTGCGGACCGAAGCCCTCGACGCGTTCGGCTCGGATTGGCATGACGTCTGGCCACAAGCCGGTACCTACACCAACTTCTCTGCCATGCTGCGGGAGCAGTCGCCCGACCTGGTCAGCATCGCCTCCTCGGACCATGCCCATGCCGAGCTCTGCGTGCAGGCTGCCGAATCCGGGGCCCGGGCCATTCTCTGTGAGAAGCCCATCGCCACGACGCTGGCCGATGCCGATCGTATGATCGATGCGTGCGCCCAGAACGGCGTGCCCTTGTCGATCGAGCACACACGACGTTGGGACCCGTGCTTTCAGGAAGCCCGTCGCCTGCTGCGCAGCGGCGAGCTCGGGCCGTTGCGCACGATTGTCGTCGAGATGTTCAGTCTGCGGGCCATGCTGTTCCGCAACGGCACGCATCTCATCGACTTGCTGCCGTTCTTCGTCGAGGGCGATGCCAGGTGGCTCGTGGCCGAGCTGGAAGAAGGCTTCGAGGACTACAGGGAATACAGCGGTGATGGCGGCAGAGACCCCGACCTGGAGCCCTACGCCTCGGCCTATCTGCGCTTCGACGGAGGGGTTCGAGCCTTCTTCAATTCGTACAAGATGAAGTTTCCGGGATCACAGGTGACGATCACCTGCGAGGAGGGCCGCATCGAAGTCAGCGATCGCGGCGGACGCGTGATCCGCGGCGAGTCCCACTCGTCGTGGTCAGCCAGCGAGCTGCAGGTGGGCAGCTATCTGTACGAACGTCAGCTGGCAGCCGTGCATGAGCTGATCCACGTAATCGAGAATCCGGGCACGCCCCTGGTGTCCTCAGGGCACGAGGCCCGGCGTACGCTCGAGATCATCCTCGGCATGCTTGCCAGTCATGCCGACGGCAATGTACGGGTCGACCTGCCTCTGGCTTAGCTCGTAGACACGTCCACACCTACTCCATCCACAGTCGCCTCCGGGACGAGCGGGTGCAGGTGCGGCTCTTCGCCGACCATTTCGACGTCTACTACGCCCAGCGCCATCTGGAGCGCATCCCACGTCTGCGCGGAAAGGGCGGCCACCGGATCCAGTATCGCCACATCATCGACCAGCTGGTGCGCAAACCGGGCGCCTTCGCCAACTACCGCTACCGGGACGACCTGTTTCCCACGACCTATTTCCGCGTTGCTTATGACTTGCTGCGCAGGACCCACGCTGAGACAGTGGCGAGCCGTGAGTATCTGCTCATCCTCGAGTTGGCAGCCCTGGAAAGTGAGACGCAGGTCGATGCGATCTTGCGACGCCTGATCGACACTCAGCAGCGACTGAGTGCCGACCGGGTCAAGCAGCTACTGGCCCTAGGGATCGAAGATCCCGGGCCTGCTACGTCGGTCGCCGTGCGACCGATCGACCTGTTGATCTACGACAGCCTGCTCTCGTCATCTCACGTGACGCAGGCGGTGGCCCAATGACACGAAGAAACACCCGCAAGTGCCTGCAGGAGGGGCTCAAGGACCTGCGGCTGCCGACCATGCGCAGCAGCTGCCAAGAGGTGGCACAGCAAGCACGTGCGGCATCGCTCAGCTACGAGGACTACCTGTTGACGCTGGTCGACCAGGAGCGCGATGTGCGTCGTCAAGGTCGAATTGCACGAGCTCTGCGGGCCTCGAATCTGCCCCTGGAGAAGACCCTTGAGGGCTTTGATCGCAAACGCCTGCCGCGAAAAGTCGACGCCCATGTCAATGTGTTGCTGGAGGGCGCCTTCCTGGGACAGTGCGAAAACGTCCTGGCTTTCGGTCAGCCGGGTAGCGGTA
>PVBE010766520.1_pt1 | contig 64844 bp, 59 predicted proteins | sample 1631181 | NCBI WGS metagenome assembly PVBE01 (sample SAMN08397723, study PRJNA350692) | Marine metagenome, whole genome shotgun sequencing project. | isolation source: water | place: Pacific Ocean | collected 2012-04
CGTTGACGGGGCCCGGGTTCATCAAAATCGTTCTTTTCACAGTATTTCCTGATAAATGGGGACATCCTACTTATGGAGCGATCTTCAGTTTACCCCACAGCGTGGGGCAGAGGCAAAAGTTTTATATATGGTTCAGAAAACAGCGCGGGTTGGTGATTGAAAATACCTCACGTCCCGTTTACACTCTGTCTAATGCGTACCTTATTCAACACAATTTTTATACTCGGTCTGCTGGTTTTAGCGATATTTCCACCTGCCGCTCACGCCGATTACTCTAACTTGTCCGTACCGCAAGTGAAGTATAAAGGCGGGCAACCTAATCCGCATCCGACAGCCGTCGGTAGTCTGCTGGGTCAGGTCGCGCGCAGGACATCTATCGAAGTCAACCGTGAGCCGCTTCAAATAAAACTGTCCGATCCCAATTTGTATCGCTACCCATTCCTTTATCTGGCAGGGAATGAAAAGTTTGAATCGTTCTCCCAGGACGAATTGCATCGACTCAGGAATTATCTGAGCTTTGGTGGATTCCTCCTGATAGATGACAACTCTGCCAAAGCCAATTCAAAGTTCGACACGTCAGTTCGCGAAATGATCAACGAACTGTTCCCGCAGGTTCCCTTACAGAAAATTTCCCGCGATCATTCGATTTTCCGTTCCTTTTACCTGATCAACCGCGTGATGGGGCGTATGCAGATCAACCCGTATCTGGAAGGCATCAACATTAAAGGCCGAACGGTCCTCATCTATTCCACCAACGATTTTGGCGGTGCCTGGGCAAGGGATAATCTTGGACAATGGACCCACGACATCATCGGTGGAGGCAGTAGACAGAGACAACTCACGATAAGGCTTGGTGTAAACATCATCATGTATGCGCTCACGCTCGATTATAAAAAAGATATGGTGCACTTGCCCATCATCCTTGAACGATTGAGAAGGTCTCATTCGCAATGAACATTCTTATCGAATGGTTCGGGCTGGACCCGGAACAGTATAACGAGGTCGCCATGAATCTGGCGGCGAAGGACCTGTCACCGGTGTGGATAATCGTACTGGTCCTGGCGCCACTCGCCCTGTGGTTTTTCTGGACCAGTCTGAAAAGAATACAATCACCTGCCCGAAAAATATTCCTCATCGCATTGCGCGCGCTCACTTTCGTTGTGCTGGTGTTCATGCTATTGAAACCCGAGCTGGAATTCAGGAAAAGCCACACTCTGAAAAATAACATTGCCGTGTTGCTCGATGATACCAAGAGCATGTCAATCAAAACATTTCCATCGGAAATACCGCGCATCGATTTCGTGCGCCAGACCTTTGAAAGAAATCGTGACGTGCTGGAGTCCTTGAAGAAAAACTTTCAGGTGGATTATTATTTCGCGTCCAACCAGATTGAGCCCACCTCTTTAGCCGAATTGAAAAACCGTTACCGCCCTAAAAAAACAAATACAGATATTGAAAATACATTTTCCCAGTTGAGCAAACGCTATGAAGGAAAATCCCTTCAGGGCGTCATGCTGTTTTCGGACGGAGCGGACCTCACCACGGAGTCGGAAACAATTTCTCCTGAAATATTGGCTCTGCTGGCAGATTGGCAAGGTCCGGTCCACACCTTTCAGGCTGGGAGCAACGCGATGTTCAAGGACCTGGCTATCGAGGAACTGGAGTCGGCTGACTTCGGGTTCATCCATCAGCCCGTGCGATTGACAGTCACAATCAGCGCGTCGAACATGGGCAACAAGAATATTCCGCTGGTGCTCAAGGAAGGCGATACCATACTACTTTCCCGCATCGTTGAAGTGCGCGAAGGACAAAACCAGTATCCGGTGGAAATGGAGTTCACTCCCGGCGCGCTGGGCAAGCGCATCTACTCCCTCACCGTGCCCCATTTTGCAGGCGAGTCGGTCGCGACAAATAACAGTCGCGACTTTCAGGTGAAAGTCATCCGCGACCGCATCCGCGTCCTGCACCTGAACGGACGCCCCGCATGGGACTCCCGGTTTCTGCGCGAAGTACTGGCCAACCATCCCAAGGTCGACCTGCTGTCCTTTTTCATTTTACGGACGATGGGCGATGATGTCGCCTCGCCCACCTCCGAGTTGAGTCTTATTCCGTTTCCGACGAATTTGTTGTTTAGCGATTACCTCAACTCGTTCGACCTCATCGTGTTTCAAAATTTCAGTTACGAACCATTCATAGACAAAAAATATCTGCGTAACATACATGACTATGTTAAACAAGGCGGCGCGTTCATGATGGTCGGTGGCGAATTGTCGTTTCAAGGTGGCGGATACGAAGGCACCGGTATCGAAGAAATTCTGCCCGTCCAACTGGAACGCACATCGCAACCCTTCATAGGCGAATCGTTTCACCTCAAGCGGGGCAAGAATCTCCTGCATCACCCCATACTGCAACTCGAAAAAGAATCGTCGGCCAACACCAAAGCCTGGCAGGCACTGCCCGAACTGAACGGAATCAATGCCGGGTTGAAACCTCGTAAGAACGCGCATGTTCTGGCATCGTTTGATAAAGGAAACAAAAACTATCCCGTGCTGGTCGCCGGGCATGTTGGAGAGGGAAGGAGCCTCGTGATGGCAACCGATTCCTCATGGAACTGGAACTTTCGCCGCGTTGGCGAGGGAGGAAGCGGACGTTACTACTATAAATTCTGGAACAACCTTATTGCCTGGCTGACCGACGACCCGGAAACCCGGCTCCTGAAACTCGAAGCGGATAAAGAACGTTACGAAGAAGGAGAAGACGTGCTCCTGCGCGTTCGCGTTTTGCAGGAAGACTATAACCCGTCCGTCGGGACCGAAGTTAAGCTGATGATAAAGTCGCGCGAAGGCGAAGCGACATCCGAAACGGTTAAAACAGACGACAACGGAGAAGCTGCGCTTCAATGGACTCCGATGCAGGAAGGATTCTACACAGCAAAAGTCAAGGTTGAAGTGGACGGAGAAAAGCGGGAGGCGGAAATCGGATTCTCGGTTTTCAGCGAAACCGCAGAGTTCCAGAAACCGAAAGTCAACGAGACCCTACTGAAACGAATCGCCGAAGTCTCCGGCGGGACTTATGAAGTGCTGACCGAGAAGACAGATCTTTCAGCCATCAAATTTGCCAACCCAAAAGTGGAGGTGAAGACCCACAGCAAAAGCGTTTCCCTCTGGGACAACTGGTGGACCTACTGCCTTGTCCTCACATTCCTCTTCCTCGACTGGTTCACCCGACGCAAATCCGGGTTGAGTTAATCAGGGTTTTCACCGCAAAGCTGAGACACAGTTGAGGTTCAGAGTATGCAAAGTCCGCAAAGAAAGATAATGTCCAAAGTGTAGTGCCTGTGCCGTGAGCGGTGCTGGGCCCGTCCAACCTACCTTTAGAGTTTAAATGAGTGGAGGGCAGGGACCAGTGCAAATCAGGGTTGAGTTGAATGTGTCGCACTGAACTTGTCGAAGTGTGCTCCCTCGATTAAAAGGTATTGCTACCCTTCGACGAGGGGCAGGGCGATATTATTTTTAATAACCTTCCCTAACCCCTCTACCCCGCGGGCACCTGTGGCTTGTAAGGAGGGGAATAAGCTCCTCCCCTTACTAAGGGGAGGCCGGGAGGGGTTAGTATGTTTCCAAACATTTCCCAATTGTGAATCTAACGGAATTCCTGTAAACTCAAGCCGTTAGCCGGTTTTAAATCCCTTAACTTATTTCAGCAAATGCCACAACCAACTACAGAAGGCCTTTCATTAAAGGTTTGGGTGCGAGACCGTATTTTATTTCTCGCCGTAATCATATTTTTTGTCGGCGGAGCGGTCTATATCGGTGCGGGAAAATATATGGACCCGCACAGCGAATGGCTTCACCCGATCAAAGAGTTTGCGCTCCTGATGTCACTCATCGGCGTGGTGTCATTGGGTTACGAACTATTCCTGCGCGAACTGACCTTCGGCGAATACAAAGAAGCGCTCCAGGAAATAGTCAATCCCGACGCCGTGCGCCTCGGCATAGAAGGTATATATAAAAACCGATCCGAACTCGGGCAGTCCATGTCCTTCGAGAGTTTGTTCAGGCAGGTGGATAAGGAAGTGTTCGTCGGCGGGTCGTCCCTGCTTTCCATTGCCACCTCCAGCGGCGAACTGCTCAAGAAAAAAGTGTTGAGCGGAATCAACGTGCGCCTTTTGCTTATGGACCCAAGCGCGTACGTTGTCGAGATCATCACACGGCAGGGAAAAGGCAAAGCGACATTCCTCAACGAGATACGCACATCACTCATGCTGTTGCAGAAAGTGGCGCACGAGATCGACAGAGAACCCGGTTATCCTCAACGCGGCAAACTCATCGTGCACACCTACGACTTCATACCGTCGCACTCATTCATCTGTCTCGACGAAGGACGCCCCAAGGGAATCATCGTGGCCGATATCGGACCCTACCTCGGGCGCACCACACCGCGACCGAGCATGCTCGTCGTTAACAAGAAAGACGGCATCTATGAATACTGGCGTGAGATGGGCGATATCATGTGGCAGGAGAGCAAACCCTTCAATATGCTCACCGAAGATTTGTTCGGCACCAAAACCAAAGCGCTCATGTCCACCAGCGGAGACGATACAGAGTATTACGACCGGTCCACCGAAAAATGGCAGACCGCGTCCATCTGTAAAATGGATGAACACTGGCGGAGCATCAAAGGCAGTCAATGGGTGTGGGTGCGCGAGACCGTAACGCTCGAAGAAGCCAAGACAGGAACGAAAAACCGATTCCGTTTAAAAATCGATTTACCGACCAACTGCCGAGGTGAATGCATCGTGCGGGCAGATTTGTTTGTGCGGGCCGACGACGAATGCCACATCACCATCAACGGTGTCGGACTGAACCAGGACTACGGCGGCGCAAGCTATCCCGAACCCTTTATCATAGACGTAGAGAAATATCTGAAAGGTGGAGAGAATACCATCTACTTCGAGCTAATGAGTTTCGCCAAACCCGACGCTAAAATCCCCGAAGACAACCTCACCGGCCTGATCTATCGCTTGCACCTGGAATACCGAGAGTAAGATAAGCAGTTCTCCCCCTTTTCAAAGCCGTAAGGTGCCAATTGGTAGGGGGCGTGGGGATTTACTCGCACAGAGCCGAGAAGAACGCGAAGGACAAAAATTTCTCGGATTGATTGGGATTTCCCTCCTAAATTAACTGACCTAGTAAGCCCAAAGCGGATGCATACGATCTGTAGCCAAAGATATGCAAACCTCAGAATTCTGATTTAAGTATTTGCTAAGTGGTCGATTGAGATGATTAGGGTTCTACGGGTGGATCGTCCTGATTCTGGTCGGAATCGGGAGATGACTCGGATTTCTTTGTCACTAGGTCGAGGGCGCTTTCCCAGTAGGGATCGTAGACGAGAGAGACATTACTAAATACCTATTCATCCCAACTCGGTGGGCACCATACGGTCTCCTACCTTTGAAGGGTCCCGTGGCCTTGGTAAGGAGAGGAGATTTTTCTCCCCTAGGTTTCATTCTGTCAGGCATCCGTGGTTCCATAATTCTAACCATTGTTACTTAAAGGTATTTCCTCTTGGGAGGCGGGGGTTCTGCTATGCGGATTGGGTGGGGGCAAGGTTGTTATTGACAGGGTAGGGAAGGCTGATATAATCGCCAATTCAACGACTTCCCCGGCATTTTTCGGGGGGTTTTTAGTGCTATTTATTCAGCATTCTGGATCGCTCTGATCCGCCGGGGGGCCTGTCTGTGCCTTGGTCTGCAATAGGTTTTTCATGCAGGAATATTTTTTCATAGCCCTGATCGCGGTGTTCGCGCTGGTACTGGTAGGCGCGCTGCTTGCCCTCTCCACTGTGCTCGGTCCGCGAAATCCCAATCCTACAAAACTCATTCCGTACGAGTGCGGCATGGTTCCCAAGGAAGAGGCCAAGGGCCGCTACCCGGTTCGCTTCGCCACAGTCGCGATGTTGTTCATCATTTTCGACATCGAGGTGGTGTTTATGTACCCGTGGGCGGTGTCGTTGGGCGAGCTTAAGTTATTCGGGCTGATCGAGATGCTGGTATTCATTTTTATCCTTGGTATTGCTTACGTCTACATTTGGGGACGGGGAGGTTTGGAATGGGATTGATTGATCAAGCCGTCGACCTGGTTGAAATGAAGGTTAATGATGTTCAAGAAAATGTAAAAGATATTCTGGATCAGGCGGACTACGAACTTTCCGGCGCGGTCTATGACAGTATTTTAACGACGAAAGTCGGTAAGGTGATCGGTTGGGCGCAGAAAAACGCTTTGTGGCCAGCAACGTTTGGTCTGGCTTGCTGTGCTATCGAGATGATGGCGATGGCTAACTCGCGATGGGATGCCGCTCGCTTTGGGGCGGAGGTTTTCCGTGCATCACCGAGGCAGGCGGATTTGATGATTGTCTCGGGTCGCGTGTCGCAGAAGATGGCGCCGGTTTTGAAAACGATCTACGATCAGATGCCGGAACCTAAATGGGTTATTTCAATGGGAGCCTGTGCTTCCTGTGGCGGAGTTTTCAACAACTACGCGATTGTGCAGGGTGTCGACCGTGTGGTGCCGGTTGATGTGTATGTTCCGGGGGGCCCGCCGGGTCCGGAAGCGCTCCTGTATGGCATCATCAAACTCCAGGAAAAGATAATGAACGAAGCGGGAACGAAGCAAGCCGCCAAGAGGGTGGCATGACGAGCGAAGAAATTATCGAGAAGGTCAAGTCGGATCAGGGAGAGGACATTCAGTTTGCCGAGGTGAACCTTGGCGACGCGGTTCTTTTTGTCGCGCCGGGTGCGGTTCATAAGGTTTTGGGTTATCTCAAGAACGATTCCGATCTGAATTTCGACTATCTTTCCCACATCACGGGAGCGGACTATCTCAACGAGGAACGGGACCCGCGCTTTGAGGTGATTTACGAATTCCATTCCATGGATAAGAATCACTCCATCCGCGTACGAGTCGGACTGGAGGAAGAGGACCCGACGGTTCCAACGGTGTCGGATTTATGGAGGGGTGCGCTTTATCCCGAACGTGAGTTGTTTGATATGTTCGGATTCAAAGTGACGGGGCATCCCAACCTCATCCGGTTGATCATGCCGGAAGAGTGGGGCGGGCATCCATTGCTTAAAGACTACCCGCTGACAATAGAAGATATTGCGTTTTCCCATAACCGGGAATTAAAACAAGATTTGGTGAAGTCAAAACCGCCAACAAGATAATTAAGGAATAGTAATGAGCGTCACCGAACAAGGTCTGCTGGAACGCGAGAAGGATTCGATGACCCTAAACATGGGTCCGCAACATCCGAGTACGCACGGAGTGTTTCGCATCGTTCTGGAAATGGACGGCGAAGTGGTGGACGATGCGGAACCGCACATCGGGTTTCTGCATACGGGCATTGAAAAAACTTCCGAAGCGAAACGTTACGCTCACGTCATTCCCATGACCGATCGGCTGGACTACCTGAGTCCGCCGAGCAACAACCTCGCTTTCTGCCTGACAGCGGAAAAACTTTTGCAAACAGAGATACCGGAGCGCGCGAACTACTTAAGAGTCATCATGTGCGAACTGGCGCGTATGGCGAGTCATTTAGTCTGGCTGGCGACTCATGCGCTGGACATCGGCGCGATGACGGTTTTCCTGTATTGCTGGCGCGAGCGGGAGAGGATCCTTGACCTCAACGAAGAAATTTCCGGCGTACGAATGATGACGAGTTACATCCGCCTGGGCGGTGTCGCAAAAGACGCGACTCCCGGCTGGTTGCAGGGTGTGCGCAAGTTCATCGACTATCTCCCGGCGAAGATTGACGAATATGAGCGACTGCTGACTAACAATCCGATCTGGATCGACCGTACGCAGGGCATAGGAATAATGAGTCGCGAAGAGGCGATCAACTGGAGCATGAGTGGTCCGGTTCTGCGAGCATCGGGCGTCGACTTTGATCTGCGTAAGCAGAGGCCTTACTCGGGATACGAAAATTTTGATTTTGCAGTGCCGCTCGGGAAAAACGGAGATATTTATGATCGCTATCTGGTGCGTGTCGCCGAGATGCGGGAGAGTCGTAATATTGTCGAGCAGGCCCTGAAAAAACTTCCGACCGGACCTTATAAGGTAGACGACAACAAAATATCGTTGCCGAATCGCAACACACTCAAGTCGAGCATGGAAGCGTTGATCCATCACTTCAAACTGGTGTCCGAAGGCATATCCGTGCCGAAGGGCGAAACGTATGTGCCGGTAGAAGGGCCGCGCGGGGAAGTCGGATTTTACATCATCAGCGATGGGAGCAATGTGCCGAGTCGCGTGAAACTGCGCGCCCCGTCATTCATGGCGATTCCCGGTATGTGCGCGATGATGGAAGGATGTTTCATCGCAGATGTGGTGGGCATAATTGGAAGTATAGATATTGTAATGGGAGAGGTAGACCGTTGATGTTCACGTTTACTCCGGAAGACGAAAAACAAATCGAAAAGATTGTCGGCAAGTATCCGGTCAAGCAATCGGCGTTGTTGCCTTTGCTGACGCTGGTTCAGCGTCGCGACGGATATGTCAGTCCCGAGGCAATGAAGGCCATCGGGGGAAAGCTGGAGCTGTCGCCGGCTTATGTTCAGTCGGTCATGTCGTTTTATACGATGTACCACACACATCCAACGGGTAAGTACATTATATTGTTTTGCCATAACATCAGTTGTCAACTCAATGGAGCGGATGACTTGCTCGCGTACACATCCAAAAAGCTGGGTATAGATGTGGGCGGTACAACGAAGGATAAAAAATTCACCCTGCATCGGGAGGAATGCCTGGCGGCTTGTTCCGGCGGGCCGATGATGCGGGTCAACGATGTGTATCACGAAAACCTGACGACAGAGAAGATCGATAAGGTTCTCGACGGACTTACTTAAGGGGATGTGTTTTGAATTTGTAGTTGCCTGATTCATCAGGCGCTTTTAAAACCGCTCGATACCTGTCCAGCCTACCTTAATACTTTAAGGATCGGAGGGCTGGGAATCGATCAGCTACTTTTAAATAGTTATGAAAATACTTTTTAAAGATATAGACGTGCCGGGGCTGACTTCTCTCGGTGTGTACGAGGGGAAGGGCGGCTATCAGGCTTTGAAAAAAGCGTTTGCCCAAAAGCCGGAAGAAATTGTGGAAATAGTCAAAGCTTCCGGCTTGCGCGGGCGTGGCGGCGCCGGGTTTCCTGCAGGTCTGAAGTGGAGCTTTCTGGCGAAGGATGTCTTCCCCCGTTATCTGGTATGCAATGCCGATGAGAGCGAACCGGGAACATGTAAAGACCGGGAGCTGTTGGAGAAGAATCCACACCTCCTGATTGAAGGAATGATCCTGACCTCATACGCCTGTCGGGTTAGTAAGGCTTATATTTATTTTCGAGGTGAGTTTCAGCATGCGGCCGACCTCATGGACAAGGCGATTGAAGAAGCTTATGCCAAGGGCTATCTGGGTAAAAACGTTATGGGGAGTGGGATGGATCTCGACTTGTACACGCATCTGGGAGCAGGCGCTTACATCTGCGGTGAAGAGTCGGCATTGCTGAACTCTCTGGAAGGGCGACGCGGCGAGCCTCGTTTGAAACCGCCATTTCCTGCGGTGGAAGGATTGTACGCTAAACCTACGGTCGTGAATAATGTTGAAACACTTTCTGTAGTTCCATGGATCGTAAATGAAGGTGCGGATAAATACGCGGCTATTGGTACTGAGAAAAGTAAAGGCACTAAGTTAGTCAGCGTGTCGGGCCATGTTAAAAAACCCGGCAACTACGAGATTATTATGGGAATGTCTACACGCGAAATCATTTATGATCTGGCGGGTGGGATTCGCGGCGATAACAAACTCAAAGCGTTTATTCCCGGTGGGTCATCAACTCCCATGCTTCCAGCGGATAAGGTGGATGTGGGATACGATTATGAATCGATTGCGGCCGCCGGGTCGATGTTGGGTTCCGGCGCTCTTATCGTTATGGACCATACGGTGAATGTGGTCGAAGCCACTTTACGGCTTTCGTATTTTTATATGCACGAAAGTTGCGGCAAGTGTACGCCATGCAGAGAAGGAACGCGGTGGATGTGGCAGATTCTTGGCAAGCTTCAAGCGGGAATAGGCACCAACGGTCACGTGGACAAGTTACTCGACATTTGCGACAACATGAGTTTCAAATGTTTTTGTCCGCTGGGTGACGCGGCGGTGGGACCTGTTGCGAGTAGTATTAAATATTTCCGATCAGACTACGAGGAGCTGGTAAAAAAGCTTCGGGGTGGCGCGGTCAGTGTGTGAGATAAATTATGTCCGATGATAACCAAATAAATATAACCATCAACGACCAACCGGTCACTGTTCCCAAGGGAACGCTGTTGGTGGAGGCGGCAAAGCAGATTGGGATCGATATCCCGGTGTTTTGTTATCACGAAAAGCTGGGACCGTTTGGCTGTTGCCGGATGTGTCTGGTCGAAGTGGAGAAGATGCCGAAGCTGACCACGGCCTGCACTCAGACGGTGATGCCGGATATGGTGGTGAAAACTGAAAGTCCAAAAGCCCAGAAAGCCCAGCAGGGTGTTCTTGAGTTTGCCTTGCTCAACCACCCACTGGATTGTCCGGTTTGTGACAAGGGGGGGGAGTGCCCGCTTCAGGATAATACATTCAAGTTTGGTCTGGAAAAAACACGCATGGAGTTTGATCGGGCCGACAATGACAAGGCCACTCCGCTGAGTCCGGTCATCACGATTGATCGAGAGCGTTGTATCGCCTGTCAAAGGTGCACGAGGTATAGTGACATCATTGAGCAGGAGCAGGCTCTGGTCATGTTGAATCGCGGATTCAAGAACGAGGTGAATACATTTAATGAAGAACCGTATGCGACCCGGTATTCAGGAAACGTGATTGATATCTGTCCGGTCGGTGCGCTGACGAACACCGAGTTTCGTTTCAAGGCACGCACCTGGGATCTGGATAATTCTGAAACGCTGTGTGCTCATTGCGGGTGCAATTGCAATATGACCCTGGGGTCGCGAACGAACAAGCTCATGCGTATCCAGACAAGGCCCAACGATCTGGTGGATGACGGTTGGATTTGCGACAAGGCGCGTTTCGGTTATGAGTTTATCGAAAGCGATAATCGTTTGCTTGAGGCGGGTGCTATGGTTGACGGTGTGCGTAAAACGATCAATACACTTGACGCGGCGGCACAGGTTGCTGACTCTTTAAAGAAAATTGTAGATGAACACGGCTCCGAAAGTGTGGGTTTTATCGGATCCGGTTACGGCACAAACGAAGAGTTGTATCTTTACCAAAAATTATTTCGGTCGGTACTGGGAACCAATAACCTGGATCATAAAACCTATCAGGACACACCGGGACTGCCGGTCGATCATTATGACTTTTTGAACATTGAAACGGCGAACCTCGTTTTACTGATTGGCAGTGATCCGGCGGAAGAATTGCCGATTCTTGACTTGCGAATAAAAAAGGCGGTCACGCGCAGAGGAGTCAAGCTTGCGATCCTGAACGATCAGAAAACAGCGCTGGATAAATTTGCCGAACTGTCATTAACGTATAACGTGGGGGCAGATGGGGCGGCGTTGAGTGCGTTGGCCAACGGCCTCGCCGAGGGGGGTGCTGGTGACGAATCTGTAACGGGCATTGCGGCTGACCAGATGAAGTTGATGGTGGAACGGGTTCGTTCCGGGAAGAAGGTGTGTGTTATTTATAATCCGGCTTCGCTAACAGGCAACTCAATTCATATGCTCAAGCATTTGCTCACGGTCATCGGCAAGATTCCAGATATTGAATGCGGGGCGATTCCTGCGGCTCCTTCCACCAATGCGGTGGGGGCTATGGATATGGGAATCCTGCCCGATTTTAATCCGGGGGGTGTTCATGTTGACGAGGCAGATAACGGGTTGTCGGCAATGGAGATGATAGAAAAAGCCGAGTCGGGAGAACTGAAAGCGCTCCTTATATATAGAAGTAACCCGATAATAGATTTTCCCGGAGGAAAACGGGTTGAAGAGGCGCTTAAGAACCTGCGTTTGCTGGTGGTTCACGATATGATGGAAACGGAAACATCGCTTTTAGCACACATCATCCTACCTTCAAACGGTCCGGGATATGATGAGGGAACAACAACTAATATCGGCGGACGAGTTCAGTATCGAAGGCGGGGATTGAATACTAAAAATGCACCAGACTGGAAGGTCATTTCCAGAATGATCAACAGTTTGAGCGAAGAGCCCATTGACTACCTTACTTCCTTTAGTGTGACGGAAGAGATATCGGGAAAAGTTCCCGGTTATGGAGAGATCAGTAAAAAATCAGTTAAGAAAGAAGGTAAGCCACGCGAAGTAGTAGCCTCGGTGAATGGGTCGGTGCCGCAGGTAGAGAAAACAGGTTCGTCCGGTCAGGGTTTGAAGTTACGTGTGGCGACCCAGCTTTTTTCGAGAGATAAAATCCTGAGTGCGTCTTCGTCGCTGGCGCATCACTTTTTACCATCTACCGTGCACTTGCACGAAGGTGACGCGGCAAAGCTGGGCCTTACCGATGGCGACGAAGCGGTGCTTTCAGCTAACGGGTCTGAGGTGCGGGCAAAAGTTGAAGTGTCCAACCGATGTAACCCTGGCGCGATTGTTGTTCCAATTGTAAGCGATGACCAGGGAGTGCAGGGTCTGGCAGGTAGCGGATCGGTTAGCTGGGTTGAAGTGAGGAAAGGCTGAATAGGAAAGTTTTATTGAATCACCCTCACCCCTCCCTCTCCCATCAAGGGAGAGGGGGAAAATAGTTCCTTCTCCCCTGGGGGCCGGTACGTCTCGGCACGGGAGAGAAGGTTAGGATGAGGGGATTTAATAGGCCGAAGGCCTTCCACGAGTTATTAACGAGTAATTAAGAACTGAGTATGATTGACGAAGCTATAGAATTTCTTGAACCGTACACTTATCTGATCATAGGAAGCGTCAAAGCTCTTGTGATCGCCGGTGCTTTGCTGGGTATTGTGCCCCTGCTGGTATGGCTTGAGCGTCGGTTGATGGGGCGGTTTCAAGTTCGGTTGGGTCCCAACCGGGTAGGTCCGTTTGGGTTGGGTCAGCCTATTTCTGATTCGATAAAGCTTTTGTTCAAAGAATCAATCATACAGAGTTCGGCTGATAAATTTCTTTTCCATCTGGCGCCGGGGATTGTTGTGTTCACGGCGATTGTAACTTTTGCGGTGATTCCTTTTGGCGCTCCTATTACTGTGATGGATCAGGAAATTGGATTGTGGGCCGCCAACGTTGATATCGGATTGCTCTTCGTATTTGCGATTTCGGGGATGGGGATTTACGGGATGGTTCTGGCGGGATTCTCTTCGAATAATAAATATTCGCTGATGGGCGGGCTTCGCTCTTCGGCACAAATGATCAGTTATGAACTGACGCTTGGTCTTGCCGCTTTGAGTGTCATCGTGTTGACGGGGTCGCTGAGTCTGATTGATATGGTGAATGGTCAGGATTCGTATCCAAATATCCTGATTCAGCCTTTGGCGTTTCTGCTGTTTTTCATCGCGGGTGTCGCTGAAACCAACCGAGCACCGTTTGATTTGCCGGAAGCTGAGCAGGAACTGGTCGCGGGTTTTCATACGGAATATACCGGGATGAAATTCGCGATGTTTTTCATGGGTGAGTATATCAACATGGTGACTATGAGTTCGCTGGTCACCCTGTTATTTCTGGGAGGATGGAATTCCTATGGAATTCCGGTTTGGCCGATCATTGCATTTGCAGGCAAGGTGGGTTTTCTCCTTTGTGTTTTCATTTGGTTGCGCTCAACCTATCCGCGTATTCGCTATGACAGGTTGATGACTTTCGGATGGAAAGTTCTCGTTCCACTATCTTTATTGAACCTTCTGGTCACAAGCGTATTTGTTGTCTTGTGACAAAGGGTGGCACTTATGATTGCAAAAACTTTTGACGGTATAAAAAATTTATTGATCGGGCTTGGAGTGACCTTCAGGAATCTGCTTTCCAAGCCGGTTACGTTTTGTTATCCGGAAGTCAAGCGGATCATGCCGGAGCGATATCGAGGGCGGCATTTTTTGAATCGCGATGAAAATGGTTTAGAGCGCTGTGTCGGTTGTAGTCTGTGTTCTGTCAACTGCCCGGTGGGGTGTATCCATGTTGTTGCGGCGGAGAATGATCCTAGTCATCCGATTTCAGAAGGTGAGCGGTACGCGGCGACTTATGAGATCAATTTGCTGAGATGTATTTACTGTGGGTATTGCGAAGAAGCTTGTCCGGTGGACGCGGTGGTTTTGCGTGAGCATTACGAATTGGCCGATTATGACCGTGATGCTTACATCGCGACCAAGAGTGACTTGCTGGTTTATCCAGAACCGAACCAGTTTCGGGTAAACATACTGGGTAATACAACACGCGTTTGACAGAGGGTGGACTTGCGAGGCGCCTCTCTGGGGAGAGGTTTTTGATTTGCCAGTCCAGCAATTTACGTTGTCAAACGTTGGGTATTTGAAAAACTGAGAGGAGGGTACATTGTTCGAATTCGACTTGTTCGAACTCACTAGAGAGACTGTCACCATGGCAGTTGGGTTGACGGCGGTGCTTGCGAGCCTTGGGGTTATCCTGTGCTCGGCCCCTGTTTATTGCGCTCTGTATTTGATTGGCAATATGATTTGCCTCGCCCTCTTGTTTCTCCTCTACAACGCGGAGTTTGTTGCCGCAGTTCAGATTATCGTTTATGCGGGTGCGGTGATGATCCTGTTTCTATTCATTATTGCTCTGCTCGGTGGAAAAAAGGAAGTCCAGGAATCCTCTGCCCAACGGTCGATGGTTTTTGCTTTTGTGATTGTCATGCTCGGTGAATTGTTTCTGGCCGCAACGGTGGGACCTACCAAACCGGTAGAAGGCGGATTCGATCCGCAAACGGTTGCCCAGATGGGTGGCAGTGCCAAGGCAATCGGATTGGAGTTGTTCACGCGTCATCTGGTGCCGTTTGAGCTTGCGTCGGGTTTGCTACTGGTCGCGGCGGTCGGAATCATTTGTCTAGCGAAATTTTCATATGCTCCTGCCAGGAGGCGAACGAGATAACCATGGGCCATCAATTTGTTTTACTTATAAGCGCAACCATATTTTGCATTGGGGCGGCGGGATTCATCATCCGTAAAAATCCGCTGATCATGTTTATGTCTGTCGAGCTCATGCTCAATTCGGTGAATTTTCTGCTGGTAGGGTATTCCAGTTTTCTAAAATCTATGGATGGACAGATTTTTGCGCTGATGATTATGACCGTGGCCGCTGCAGAAGTTGTGGTAGGGCTTGCGATTATTCTCACGATTTTCAGAACACGCCATGATATGGATGTTGACCACATCAACGTTTTAAAAGGATAAGAAACTTGTTCAATTATTGCTGGCTCATATTGATTGCTCCCATTACGGGGTTCATCACCCTCAGTTGGTATGGAAACCGAATGTCCCGGGAACGGGCGGGCCTGCTCGGTTGCGGCACGGTGGGCATTTCATTTCTGGTCACTCTGGCGGCACTGAGCGAGCTTGTGCTGGACACGGAGAAGCAAAAGGGCGCGGTATCCACCCTTTACAACTGGGTGACCGCCGGTTCGTTCACTCTCGACTTATCCATTCTGGTTGATCCACTATCAGTTTTCATGCTACTTATCGTGACCGGTGTCGGGTTCGTCATTCATGTTTATTCTGTTGGATACATGAAGGAGGACCCTGAATTCAGCCGGTTCTTCGCTTATCTGAACCTATTTATATTTGCGATGTCAGTTCTGGTGCTGGCGGCCGATTTCTTTTTCCTCATCGTCGGCTGGGCATTGGTTGGGCTGGCATCCTATTTGTTGATCGGATTCTGGAAAGAAAAAACCAGCGCTGTTCTTGCCGCACGTAAGGCGTTCGTCATGAATGTAATTGGCGATGTTGGTATGGTCATTGCCGCGTTTATTATTTTCGAACACTTGGGGACGTTAAATTTTCTTGATGTGTTCGCCGCCGCCGGGTCAACTTTTCGTCCAAACGATGACACCATTTTATTGATCACCCTGTTTCTTCTGGTGGGGGCATTTGCCAAGTCGGCGCAGATCCCGCTTCACACCTGGCTTCCGGACGCGATGGAAGGTCCGACTCCTGTCAGTGCGTTGATCCATGCGGCTACTATGGTGACCGCGGGGGTCTACCTCGTGGCGCGTTGTCATGTGCTTTTTGATCTTGCTCCCTACACCATGTATCTCATCGCTGGGGTGGGATTGGTCACGGCGATTTTTGCCGGATCAATGGCGTTGGTACAGTACGATATCAAACGAGTCATCGCCTATTCGACCATGAGCCAATTGGGATATATGTTCTTGGCGGCGGGTTTGGGAATGTACAGCATTGCCATGTTTCACCTCATGACCCACGCGTTCTTCAAGGCACTTTTGTTCTTAAGCGCCGGAAGTGTTATCCACGGATTAGATGACGAGCAGGATATTCGGAAGATGGGCGGGTTGCGCCACGCTATGCCGATCACCCATATAACATTTCTAATAGGATCCCTTGCTCTGGCCGGGTTTCCGTTGACGGCAGGATTCTTCAGTAAAGAGGCGATTATTATCAATTCGTATCATGCAGAAATGGGTAATATCTTTTTCTGGGCTATAGCGGTACTGGGAGCTGCGATGACCGGGTTTTATATTTTTCGGGTTTATTTTTATACGTTCATTGGTCAACCACGAACCGATGTGCATGCACATGAAAGTCCGTTTATCATGACTGCCCCCCTACTGCTTCTGGCATTCTTTTCGCTGACTGCTGGATTTGGCGGAGGCATGATGGACGAATTTCTCGTGACCTATTTTGGGGCGCACATGCCGCATCCACACGACCCTCTTATGGAAACCATTGGGCTGTCGGCTGGCCTGATAGGCATTGTTGGGGCAGTGGGAATTTATATGACGAGTAAAGACAGGCTGGTGTTTGCCAAGCAGATGATGGCGCCACTTTATGATCTTCTGTTTCATAAATATTATATTGATGAGATCTACGATATTCTGATTGTTAAACCCGTTCGTGCCACAGGCGCTTTTCTGGAAGAGCGAGCCGAAAGGTTGGGGATCGACTTTGCTGTCGATCAGGTGGGTATTCAAATTCGAGGGTTGAGTTGTCTTGTCAGCCTGTGGCAATCGGGCAATGTCAGGAGCTACGCGTTCAATATGATTATAGGAGTTGTTGTTGTCCTGATGTTTGTTGTATTTCAATAATCTGGTAAAGATCGAATAATATGCTGACACTTATTGTTTTCATACCTCTGGTAGCGGCACTGGCCCTCCTGTTTGTGAATAAGGAAGACACGGGAACCGTTGGCAGTATTTCCGTGGGTGCGGCAGGGCTGAGTCTGCTCATATCGCTTGCCCTGCTTGTCAGGTTTGATTCGATGGAGCCGGGTATGCAATTTACCGAGGCCTTGGCCTGGGTTTCCATGTTCAACATTAATTATCAGATAGGTGTTGATGGCATAAGTTTGTGGCTGGTCGTTTTAACAGCTTTTATATCTTTCATCGCCATCTGCTTTTCTTTGGATCGCAAAGATGGTTTTCGTAACTTCATGGCGCTGATGTTGGCTCTGGAAGCTGGAACGCTGGGAGTTTTTGTTGCGCTGGACTTGGTTCTGTTTTATGTGTTTTGGGAGTTGATGCTCGTACCGACCTACTTCTTGATTGGAATATGGGGAGAGGGCCGTCGTGTTTATGCCACGACCAAGTTTGTGTTGTATACTTTGGTTGGAAGCTTGTTGATGCTGGTTGGCATAATCTGGTTGAGCATTATTCATTTCGAGGCAACTCACGAAATCTCCTTCAATATTCAGACTCTCGTCCATATGAATATTGACCCAGGGACCCAACTCTGGTTGTTCCTGTTCTTTTTTACAGCGTTTGCTGTCAAAGTTCCTATATTTCCGCTACACAGCTGGTTACCGCACGCTTATGTTTCAAGTCCCATTCCGGTGCTCCTGATTTTAACAGGGGCCATGTCGAAGGCTGGAGCCTATGGCATCATCCGGTTTTGTCTCCCGTTGTTTCCCGATGCTGTAGAGCAATTTGGGCCGGTCATTGCGTTTGGAGCGGCCACAGGTATCGTCTACGGTGCCTGGATTGCTATTGCGCAACGTGACCTGAAGGCGCTTGTGGCGTATTCCAGTATCAGCCATCTCGGATTCATCGCCCTCGGTATCTTTGCTCTTAATGGAGAGGGGATTGAAGGAAGCGTATTGCAGATGGTCAATCATGGCATCATCGCGTCGGCATTGTTCATTATTGTAGGCATCCTTGAGAAGAAAATGGGTACCCGTAACCTGAACGACTTCCGTGGATTGGGTAAGGCCATGCCGGTGTTGTACGGCATGTTCATGCTCATTACGCTTGCCGCACTGGGGCTTCCGGGATTGAATGGATTCGTCGGTGAGTTCCTGATTCTTATGGGAGTTTGGACTTCGCATTTACTGGCTGATCTTTCGACGATTTATGTATTGATGGGCGGACTCGCCATCGTTTTTGCTTCCATATATATGCTCTACATGTTCCAAGGTGCGATGCAGGAAAAAAATGACGAGATTCCAGAAGCTCTCACCGATATCAATCGCAGAGAGTTTGGCCTTCTTCTGCCCGCGTGTATTCTGGTGGTTATTATTGGTCTTTATCCCAAGCCAATCATTGATCGAATCAGCCCATCCGTTGAATCTGTTCTTACCATTGAGAAAACCCTCAACCTCCACGCCGGAGAAGATAAGGGCGGGCATCACTAAGCGGTTTTCTTTCCTTCATTTCAGCAAGACTCTAACTTTCTTTTTTCATGAGACTCGGCGAACGAATTGTTGACGGTATCTTTTTAGAGAGGCCCAACAGATATCTCGCGCGTGTGGAAATAGACGGACAAGAAGTTTCCGCACACGTTCCCGATCCAGGTCGACTTCCCGGATTAATGATTCCTGGTCGCCGGGTGCGGCTCGTTTACAACCCCGGCCCGAAAAGAAAAACAGACTACAGTCTGGTTTTGGTTCGCCACGGAGCCATCTGGGTATCTGTGTACCCTGTTTTCGCGAATAAACTGGTAGAAAAAGAACTGGCCGATGATAGGCTCGAGTGTCTGCGTGGTTACAGTAATTTTAAGAGGGAAGTAACGGAGGGAAAAAGCAGATTCGATTTTTGTCTGGATTTCCCATCTGTTAAGGCGTTTGTAGAAGTGAAGTCAGTCAGTCTAGCGGAGAAGGGTGAAGGAAGGTTTCCCGACGCTCCCACTGAACGCGGAGTCAAACACCTTAAGGAGCTGATAGATTTAAAAAAAGAAGGCTACCGAGCGGCGGTACTTTTTGTTTCGCAAAGGCCAGACGCGCGGTCCATTACATCTAATGATGAAATCGATCCCCTGTTTGGCGAGTGGCTACGAAAAGCAGGGCAGGCGGGCGTGGAACTGTATGCGTATAACTGCAAAGTTACAGCGAATGCTGTGTCCATTAAAACGCAGATTCCTGTGAATATATAGAAGGAGGGGAGGTTAATCGAAGGTTATATACACATCGAGATGTAGACACGCCACTGACCGTTTGTCAGAACCCACTTCTGAAGGACCATTAATGTCTTCAGGCTGTTACTGGGGGAAACCACCAGTTGGTACCGAATCGCTACGCGCGCCTTATCGAAACTCCCTTCTCCAAAGTCTGGGTCGAGGGGGATAGGTTTTCCTTCCTTGAGCAGACTCACGTTAACGATTATTGTTTCGTAAAATGTAATTCGGTTTGTAATGTCCGAACCGCGAGTCAGGAATTCTTCTTTTTTATCCGGACGCCAAATATGGTGCCACGTTCAGGCAACTTGGCCTCAAAGTTATTATTATAATATTTAATGGCGTCATCCAGGTCGTCCTGATATTCATAAAAAGGAATGCCGCTACAGGCAGTGATAAAAGCAGAAAACAGAATCAGTGCAAGAAAATTTCTGCGAATAGAGCATGAAGGGATGAATGATGTCATGAGGCGGCCTCGTGTGGTAATATCTGGATGACCCTTATTTATGGAAAAACTTGAAACGCGATCCAATATACACCGAAAATATAATTTTCTGAGTAGCGTTTTTAAGCAATGCCCATTTCCAATACTTAACAGGAATTTATTTTGAGAAAAAAAGCCGCGTCAGGCCGCACCTTGAGAAAGCCCTCAAGGTCTTCACGGACATCACTGTCGCGTGGTAGCAAATCCACATCGGCTCCACGGAAGCCGCCATCACGTGGTGGCAAACCCACATTATGGGATCAAGCTTCCCGTTGGTACGATTCCCTGGTGGGCATGAGTGGCTCCGATTACCATAAAAACATAGTGATGCCTGGTGTGTTCCGAATGCTTGAACTCAAGGCTGGAAGACGTGTGTTGGATTTGGCTTGCGGACAGGGGGTGTTCTCGCGCTACCTGTTGCAAAAGAAAATAAAATCAGAGGGACTGGATTCATCAGCAGAACTTTTACGAATGGCCCGCTCCCACCCAGGAAAGTCGATTCCATACCATCTGGGAGACGCGACTGATACGCAGTTCCTTAAAGACTATCAGTTTGATGGCATAGCCTGTCTTCTTGCGATACAGAACATGGATAAAATCGAACCCGTATTCCAAAATGTTGCGAGATGGCTTAAGCCAGAAGGTAAATTTGTTATGGTTTTTACCCATCCGTGTTTTCGTATCCCCCGTCAATCTCATTGGGGGTGGGACGGAGATAAAAAAATAGAATACCGGCGGGTAGATCGTTATGCGAACGAAATGGAAATTCCGATCCTCACCCCTCCTTTTGTTGATAGGGAAAATTTTACTATGACCTATCACCGTCCACTACAAAGTTATTTTTCAGCTTTGCTCAAGGCCGGGCTGTGCGTTGATTCCCTGGAAGAATGGGTGTCTGATAAAGAAAGCGAACCGGGTAAACGCTCACGGGGAGAAAACCGCGCTCGTAAGGAAATCCCTTTGTTCATGGCAATTCGTGTCGTGCAGTCAGCAAATAATAAAAGCGAATAAAAAATGGCGAGTTATACCTACGAACTTCCCGAACAGGGGATTCTTTTATCCATGATAAGGCAAAACCTCTTGAAAGTGGGTTTGGAGTGGGAGGAGATAGCCTCATTCATGCTGGAGGGTCATGTCCAGTATGCCCCTATTCGGAACAATCCGATGCGCTCCGGCTACAAATTTGTTTATCAACAGGCAAAGTTGAACCTGACGCTGTACTTCCCTGAGAAGATGTTTAACCGCATGCTGGAAATTCTTGATCCAGAAAAAGTGGGGATTTTGAAAGCAGTTGTTCAATCATCCCTGCCAAAACGGTCTGGCTACCTCATCAATGAATTCAAAGTCCGCGGCATTATGAATGAAGTGGTCTAAAGCTTTGTGTTTTTTCTCGTTCCCATGCTCCAGCGTGGGAACGTATAACATGGGTAATATTCCAAGTTTTATGAGTAACGCTGTTTATTTGAGATTTGTGGGGGGATGATGGGCGGCATGCATTCCCAAGTTGGAGCATGGGAATGAGAATGAAGTTTTTATGAAAAAGGTTTGTCTTCGAGGATAGCCTGCCGAATGTCCTGCATTCTTTTTTGGTAGAAAGTAATGTTGTGAATCGTGTTGAGGCGCATGACAAAAATTTCATCGGCGATGAATAAATGTCGCAGGTAAGCTCGTGAATAGTTTTTGCATGTGTAGCAATCGCATTCAGGGTCGAGTGGGCTGTCATCAGTTTTATATTTAAGATTGCGAATGTTTACTTTTCCCTGACTGGTGAAAAGAGAAGCATTTCTGGCGTTTCTACTGGGCATGACGCAGTCGAACATATCGATTCCCATGGCACTGCATTGCAGAAGGTCATCAGGTGTGCCCACTCCCATAAGATAACGCGGTTTTTCCGGCGGAAGGTTTTCTGCTGTGTGCGCCGCAATGTTGTACATGATATCTTTTTCCTCCCCAACGCTCAGTCCGCCGATGGCATATCCGGGGAAGCCAATCTCGATAATCTCGTTGATGCTTTGAGTACGCAGGTCCTTGTACATTCCCCCCTGGACAATTCCGAATAAAGACTGGTCATCTCGCTGATGCGCCGCTTTACAACGTGCGGCCCATCGTGTGGATAGTTTTAGGGACTTTTCTGTAACGGCTCTATCAGACGGGTAGGGGGTAGGTTCATCCAGAGTCATCGCTATGTCCGCGCCCAAAGCTTCCTGAACCTCCATAGATTGTTCTGGCGAAAAGAAATGGGTTGAACCATCGATGTATGATTTGAAGGTAACACCTTCCTCTGTGACCTTTGCCAGTGTGTTCAGGCTGAAGACCTGGAATCCTCCGCTATCAGTGAGAATGGGCTTGTTCCAGTTCATAAATCGGTGGAGTCCGCCGAGTGATTTTATTACGTCATGCCCCGGTCGAAGATAAAGGTGGTAAGTGTTTCCAAGAATAATATCAGATCCGCATTGAACGATGTCTTCTGGCGACAGCGCTTTGACGGTGGCTTGCGTGCCCACAGGCATGAACGCGGGTGTACGAATTTCTCCGTGCGGAGTTATGAGCCGACCCAGTCGAGCCTGGGAATGGCTGTGTTGCTTGATAACTTCGAATTTAATCACTGTTCTCCGTTGGTTTGTTTTTTGATGCGGAGAGCAGTGGTTTCTGACCATCTCCAGCAAGATTGATAGTGAGACGGTTGAAAGGAATGGTCAATTTATTTTCACTGCAGATCTGGACCAAAGCAGATTGAATTTCCCGGCGATTTTCTTCATAACGGTCGGCACAGCGACCATCCGCGTGCACAATTACCATAGATGTTTGCAAGTCTTTTTCGAACATAAGCGGGTTAGGTTGCCGGGAACCCATGTGACTGAAAAGATATCAGGATGATATCATTGTTTGAGCTAGGATAACAATGTTTCGAGGAGTGCTTTTTGCAGGTGCAGGCGGTTTTCTGCCTGATCGAAAACGACAGAGTGTTTTCCTTCTATCATCTCAGAGGTGATTTCCATTTCCCTGTGGGCGGGCAGACAGTGCATGACCAGCACGTCTTTTTTAGCCGCCTCCACCAGTGACTGGTTGATTTGATATGGTTTCAATAATGATATTTTATCACCCGTTTCCTCTTGTCCCATGCTGACCCATACATCAGTATAAATAACGTCGGCGTCTTTAACTGCGGCATGAGCGTCCTCAGTAATTTCTACTGAATCTTCAATGCTCAGGCCTTCGGGTGGCAGAGGCTTGCAGGATGCGGGGCAACCCACGGAAAGTTTCAGGTCAAACATGGTGGCGGCGGTCATCCATGAGTAGGTGACGTTGTTACCATCGCCAACATAAGCGACCTTTAATCCATCGATGCGGCCCAGTTTTTCCTGAATTGTGAATAAGTCCGACAATACTTGTACGGGATGGTTGAGATCGGTCAATCCGTTAATGACTGGAATGCTCGCATGCCGGGCCAGTTCGGCCACCTCTTCGAAGTCAAAAGTGCGTATCAAAATACCATGCAGGTAGCGGGAAAGGACACGCGCCGAGTCTGCTATCGTCTCCCCTCGACCCAGTTGCATTTGATCGGGAGTGAGGAATAATGAATGTCCTCCCAGTTCGAACATACCCACTTCAAAAGAAATGCGGGTGCGAGTGGAGTTTTTGTTGAAAATCATTCCAAGTGATTTTCCCTTTAGCGGTTGGTGGGGAATTCCCTTTAACCTCATTTCCTTGAGGTTTGCCGCTTTTTTGAGAAGATCAAGCGCTTCGCTTCGGGTCAGGTCGCATAATTTTAAAAAGTCTTTTTTCACGAGATGAAGATTCCCTGGCTCAATTTTATTGTTCCATTTGAGTGAATATTTTTGAAAGCGTTTTTATCAACAGATCAATTTCTTTTCGAGTGATGATCAGCGGCGGCAGGAAACGGAGCGTGTTTAGTTGAATGCAATTGATCAGCAGACCTTCCTGCATACAGTCTGTTACCACCTCAGCTCCAGGTCGGTCAAGTTCTACCGCCAGCATAAACCCGGTTCCACGGACTTCATTGATAATGGAAAACTTTTCATTCAGCTTGTGAAGTTGCTCAAGAAAATAGTCTCCTGTCGACGAGGCTTTTTGCAAAAATCCTTTTTTGGTCAAAACCTTTAGGGATGCCAATGAAGCGGCGCAAGCCAATGGGTTCCCGCCAAATGTGGCGGCGTGTGTTCCGGGGACGAGCGATTTCATGACCCGATTAGTGCCGCCCATGGCGCCAATGGCCATACCCCCGCCGAGAGCCTTGGCCAGAGTGATCAAATCTGGTTTCACTCCATAGCGTTCATAGGCAAACAATGGGCCTGTCCGACCGAATCCGGTTTGTACCTCATCGAAGATCAGTAGAATTTTGTTTTCGTTGCACAGTTTGCGTAAGGCTTTAAAGTATGCTTTGTCAGCCAGGTTGACCCCGCCCTCACCCTGAATGGGTTCTACCAGAATGGCACAGGTTTTTTTTGTGATAGATTTTTTTACCGCCGCGATATTGTTGAACGGAACGTATTTGAATCCGGGAAGCAATGGATCGAACCCTGCATGAAACTTTGTTTGTGCCGTTGCTGAGAGCGAGCCCATGGTTCGTCCGTGAAACGAGTTGTTCATGGTGATGATTTCGTGGCGTTTGGGCTGACTGTTATCATCAAAGTATTTTCGGGCTAGCTTGATCGCCCCTTCGTTCGCTTCGGTTCCGCTGTTGCAGAAAAAGAATTTATCAGCAAAGCTCAGGCGAGTGAGTTCTGCCGCCAGTTGCGATTGCGGTTCAATGTGGTACAAATTGGATACATGGAGCAACTTGCCCGCTTGTTTCCGGATTGCATTCACCACAGTTGGTGGGCAGTGGCCCAGGTTATCAACCGCCAGTCCAGTCACGAAGTCGATATATTTTTTACCCGAAGCATCCCAGACAGCCGTGCCTTTACCCCTTACCAAGGCTATAGGGTAACGACCATAGGTTTGCGCGACATGACGGTCGGTGAGTTTGACTATTTCCTGATTGGATTTCATAAGGCAGATATTTCTGGTAGTGCGGTTCACTGTCTAAATTTTGAGGTTTGAAACCTTAAACACTAGCATAATATTGCGTTTAAAAACAAATGAAAAACGGAAGGCGAAGCATAGGACCGGGAAAAATCACTTGCTTTGAAATTGTAGTTGCCCGATTTCCCGCTTTCCACTCTTTAGAGTTTTAAAGGTTGGCTGGACGGGCATCAGGCGGTTTTAAAGGCGCCCAATAAATTGGGCAACTACAAAACTAATTACCAACACTTACACTAAGCTCTCTTTGGCAAATGGTTATAGAGTTCACAATTCTATGAAGATTTCTGGTTTTGTCAGGCAAATAAAATTGATTGCACAAAGCGGTCTTGATCTATTGTCCCCCTACGATTGCATTTATTGTGATGGGGGACGTGAAGAGGGGGCAACTTTTTATGTTTTTCGTGCAAAAATGGCATCGCATGGATTGAATCACCATTCTGTTATTCGCGTGGGATTCCTGCGGAAATAGACTATGACTATCTAACTGAAGAATTTGAATGTTCCGTGTGCCGCAAACAGCCGTTTCATTTGATCGGGCGCGGTTCCTGGGATATTACCAATCTGTATTAAAGCAGCTGATTCATCATTTTAAATATTTCCGGCAATTGGGAGTTATGAAGGAGATCGATCCTTTGATTGAATCCTATTTCAGAAACTCCGGGGAAGACTGGGGAGATGTTTATGTGTCACATATACCTTTGCATTTTAAAAAGATGAAGGAGCGCGGATTCGATCAGGCGCTTCTTATGGCCCGACAGGTAGCAACCGTGTTGGGTGCGCCCATGGCGGCTGGTCTGTTGAGGCGGTGAATGAACGTCCACCGCAGGCGAAAATGTCGCGAGATGAACATGTGAAAAATGTTGTTGGAGCTTTCGAGCTCAACCGCCCCGATCAAGTGCAGGGGGAAAGGATACTTCTGGTGGATGATGTATTTACTACCGGGGCAACAGTTAACGAAGCTTCTAAAATATTAAAAAAGGCCGGGGCGAAAACGGTCTTCGTTTTCACCCTGGCCCGTGCTGGATATTTTACCGCAAACCCATCGTAACCAGATACCACGCTCCAATACTGGCGATGTACCCAGCGGCGATAGCAGGTATCCATTTTACATGCGACATGAAAGTGTAGTTTTTGCGGTCCACCCCCATAACCGCTACACCAGCGGCGGACCCTACCGAAAGCAGGCTTCCACCCGTACCAGCAGTAAGAGTGAGGAGTAGCCACTGATCAAGGCCCATTGTGGGATCCATTTTAAGCACCGCGTACATTACGGGTATGTTGTCAACAATCGCAGAAATGACTCCCACCAGGATGTTGGATATTGTTGGGCCAAGGTTGCCGTACATACTTTCGCTGACGATAGCCAGGTACCCGATGTATTGAAGCGCTCCAACGGCTGTGAGTACACCGAAAAAGAAAAGTAGGGTGTCGAATTCCACGCCCTCTACTTTTTTGAAGATATCAAATCTCGCGCGTCCTCTGCGGTCTTTGGTAATGCCCATATCCATAAGATATTGTTTTTCTCCCCATTTCTTTAAATAGAAACCTTCCATCATGAGAAGCCCCAGTCCCAGCATCATGCCCATGAAAGGGGGAAGATGGAGAAACTGGTGAAAGCTGACCGCCATGGCAATAGTTAAAATGCCAAGGCCAATAATAACTTTGGCACCTGGCTTAAGTTTCACATCTTCATCTCCCGACTCGGGTTGTTCGTCGGGAACGAAGGGATACATGATCAACGCCGGGATGATCCAGTTGACGACCGAAGGGACCATCAAGTATGCAAATTTCAGCGTTTCAACCTTGCCAGATGTCCATACCATCAAAGTAGTGATATCACCAAACGGACTCCATGCGCCGCCAGCATTAGCGGCGACAATGATATTTACAAATGCCGGGACAATGAACGCTCTATTCCCATTACTGACTGCCAGCGCGACTGTGGACATGAGAAGCGCACTGGTCAGGTTATCTGCTAGTGGAGATAAAAAGAACGTAATGATTCCCGTCGCCCAGAACAGTTTGCGGAATCCCAATCCTTTTCCTAATAACCAGGAGCGCAGGCATTGAAAGACGTTTCTTTCATCAAGTGTATTGATATAGGTCATTGCTACGAGAAGAAAAAAGAAAAGTTCGCCAATTTCGGCGATCAATTCTTTGACGTGATCGTGCGCGTGTCCTCCGCCGTGACCCGCCTCATAAATTCCAATGATGGCCCACATGACGCACCCGATCAGAACGACCGGCTTTGATTTGCGCATGTGGATTTTTTCTTCAAAAATGACCAGGGTGTAGGCAAGAAGAAAACATATTAAGGACAAGTAGCCCGCCCAAGTGTTAGCAAGATTTTCCATCAGTCAGTGTCCTTTCCACGGCGGTGAGCTATTTTGCATTAAAACTGGAAACGTCAGCGAGAATAGTTAACGGTCGCATCCAACAAGAGTGAATATGTAACACTTTGATATTCCCCGACTTTTTTTGGGTTTACTGCATAAGGATATATGGTAAACGGTGATCTCAAAAAAGAAAAGGAATAATAGCAGATCCTGACCACCGGGGGGGCGGATGAATGAAACTTTTTTATTTTGAACCAGGAGACCGGAGCGGAGTATGTGGATGGACTTTCATTCGATAGTAGCGAATAGGATGAAAATCTTTTTAAAGTCAAAGAGTTATTAGGTTATTCCGGCAGGCGATTAAAGTTGACTGGAGCATAATATGTGCTAACATTCGACGGGTGTATAGGCGTGTTTTTATTAACTAACCATTTGATTTTAATTAGCTTTTGTCAGCCGCCCAATATCTCTCCGAAGGCAAGGAGTTTATCGATGACGCTATTTGTCGATACTTACCGGGAGAAACCAGTTATCCGGAAAGTATTCATAAGTCGATGCTCTATAGCGTACTTGCCGGTGGCAAGAGGTTGCGGCCTGTTCTCGTAATCGCGGCGGCTGAAGCTGTTGGCGGAAACCGGCAGGACGTCCTTCCCTTTGCGGTCGCCACAGAATATGTTCACACCTATACACTGATCCATGACGATCTCCCTGCATTGGATGACGATGACCTGAGGAGGGGAAAACCGACCAATCATAAAGTATTTGGCGAGGCTATAGCTATTCTGGCCGGGGATGCACTGCTCACACAGGCATTCTACCTGATGACCTATTCCGAGTTAATGGACAACATCTCTCCGGCAAGCCTTTTAAGGGCCGCTAATGATATGACTCGTGCCCTTGGGACAGCAGGGATGATTGGTGGTCAGGTTGTGGACATCGAATCGGAAGGCAAACCGATCGATGCGGAAACGCTGGAATATATTCACACATACAAAACAGGCCATCTCATACAGGCCTGTATCCGGGCCGGGGCGATTTTGAGTCAGGCCAACACAGATCAACTGAACGCTTTATCCACCTACGGAGCTCATATTGGTTTGGCTTTCCAGATCGTCGATGATATCCTTGATATCACTGCCGATGAAAGTCTGTTAGGAAAAGATGTCGGTAGCGACTTAGACAAAGAGAAAGCAACCTATCCGGCTCTTTACGGGTTGGAAGAATCGAAAAAGAAAGCAGATAAATTGGTAGAAGATGGGATCGCCTGTTTGAAAATTTTTGATGAACGAGCCGATCCCTTAAGAGAAATTGGGCGGTTCTTTGTCCAACGAACATGTTAAGAAATGGCTGATAAGCATCTTGAAGCACATCCAGTGAATATTTTAAAAAACATATTGGGCCGATTGACGAGCCCCGCTCAGGTACTTTTAAATAGAGGTTCAAAATCTTCTCTGTTTAACAAACAATTTAATCTGGTACCCGTATGAGCACGTTTTTTGACGACATTAACAGTCCCGCCGATTTGAAAAGGTTGAAAAGGGAAGATCTTCCCAAGGTTGCCGAAGAAATCAGGGAACTGCTTCTGCAATCGATATCCAAGACCGGAGGGCATCTGGGTTCAAACCTGGGTGTTGTAGAGCTGACTATGGCTTTGCATTATGTCTTTGACAGTCCTGTAGACAAATTCGTCTGGGATGTCGGGCACCAGTCTTATGTCCATAAATTGTTGACGGGACGTAAAGACCAATTCGACAAACTTCGGCAGTATGGTGGGCTATGTGGATTTTCCAAACGGGAAGAAAGTGAACACGACCATTGGAATGTTGGACATGGTGGTACCTCCGTTGCTGCGGCGCTTGCTTTCGCTAAAGCCAGAGATCTTAAAAATGAAAAAAACAAAGTTGTCGCCATCATTGGTGATGGCTCACTCACTGCGGGCATGGCATTTGAGGGTTTAAATCATGCGGGGCATCTTAAGTCCGATGTGATCGTGGTTCTAAACGATAACAAAATGTCGATATCGACTCCCGTGGGAGGTATGTCGGCACACCTCAGTCAAATACTGACCGGACAGGTCATGACTAAATTCAAGCAAGAAGTAGATAAGATGCTTCTCGCTATTCCGGGAATAGGTAAAGATGTTTCCCAGTATGCCCACCGTCTCGATGAGGCCGTCAAGGGAGTGTTTATCCCGGGCCGTTTATTCGAAGACCTCGGCTTCCGTTATATAGGGCCTGTCGATGGGCATGATACCGATTTGATGATAGACACTTTGGACACGGTCAGCGGACTCAAAGGTCCTACCCTGATTCATGTGGTCACTCGCAAAGGTAAAGGGTACGAAATTGCGGAAGAGAAAGCCGACGTGTGGCACGGTGCGAAACCATTCGTTATTGCTACCGGCGAGTTTCTAAGTGGCAGGAAATCGCACCCTACATACACTAACGTGTTTGCTGAATCGCTGATTGAACTGGCCAAAGAAGATGAAAAAATTATCGGCATCACTGCCGCTATGCCGGATGGCACAGGAATCAGTAAATTGGGCAAAGTGTTTCCCGAACGCACCTTTGATGTTGCAATGGCAGAACAGCATGGCGTTGGATTTGCGGGCGCGTTGTCTATTGAAGGATTCAAGCCGGTCGTTGCGATTTACTCAACATTCATGCAAAGGGCGTATGACCAGGTGGCCCACGATATTTGCCTGATGAATCTTCCTGTTACCTTCGCCATGGACCGTGCTGGAATTGTGGGGGAAGATGGCGCAACGCACCAGGGTTTGTTCGACATTTCTTTCATGCGTGCTTTACCAAACATGGTGGTAATGGCGCCGAAGGACGAAAACGAATTGAGACATATGCTCAAAACTTCTATCAACCATCCTGGGCCTTCCTCGTTGAGGTATCCCAGAGGAGCCGGGCTGGGTGTCGAACAGGATGCGGAAATCAAGGAACTCGAAATTGGAAAAGGTGAAGTGATAAAGGATGGAACCGATCTGGCTATTTTTGCTTTCGGAGCGATGGTTGATCCATCCATGAAGACAGCGGCGATGCTTGAAGAAAAAGGACTCCGTGTTGCGGTGATCAATGCCCGCTTCGCCAAACCAATCGATAAGGATCTCATTTTTGAATATGCAGAAAAAACAGGTTGCATCGTTACCACGGAAGAACACGCCGTCCAGGGTGGGTTTGGCTCGGCGGTTCTAGAAGCTCTGCAGGATATGGACGAAAATGTTCCTTTAAAAACGAAATGCATCGGGGTGCCCGATATTGTTGTTGAGCACGGAGCGGTGGGTCTCATAAAAAGGGACCTAAAACTCGACCCGGAGGGAATGTTCGAAACTATTTTGTCATTTATGAGCTCCACGTCGAACTCGACAACGCAGGGTAATGGAGATAAAGCTTCTTCTGGAAATGGTAAGAAGGAACTCGAAAGTGGAATTAAAAAACCTATCACCGTAAAACAAACTGTCAATGGCTAGAACCTCTCAAGTTAAACGATCCACCAACGAAACCGAAATAGAAGTCAGCCTCAACCTGGATGGTCAGGGGGAAAGTGAAATCGATACCACCATTCCCTTTTTGGACCACATGCTTGCACAATTGTCACGGCATGGGTATTTCGACCTCAAGGTAAAAGCAAAGGGGGATACCGATATTGACTACCACCACACGGTAGAAGATATAGGGATCGTTATTGGAGAAGCGTTTGCCAAGGCGTTGGGTGATAAAAAAGGCATCCGCCGGTTCGCAGACACTCAGTCCCCGCTTAACGAAGCGCTGGCTCAATGCGTGGTCGATATCAGCGGTCGCGGATATTTTATGTTCAACGTGAAGCTTCCAAAATCTAAAATCGGTGAGTTTGATGTCGAGCTGGTGCCGGAATTTTTTCAGGCGTTTGCTATGAACGCAGGCATCACCCTTCACATGAACTGCCCCTACGGGGAAAACCTCCACCACATCGTCGAGGCCCTGTTTAAATCATTTGCCCGCACACTTGACTTGGCCTGCACTCTGGATAATCGGACAGATCAGGTACCGTCGACCAAGGGAAAGTTATAATGATCGCCGTGGTCGATTACGGCATGGGAAACCTGCGCTCCGTACAAAAGGCATTAGAGGTTGTGGGAGCCAATGCGATGGTGACCCATGACCCGGGAGTGATTCTCAAAGCAGACTCCATTGTGCTGCCTGGCGTGGGCGCTTTTAAAGATTGCATGACCAACCTTGAGAAATTGAAACTCGTGGATCCCATCCGTAAGTTCATCGACAGTGGAAAACCATTCATGGGCATTTGTCTGGGTTTTCAGGTGCTGTTTGATGAAAGTGAAGAATACGGTCCCGTTGCCGGACTTGGCATCCTACCGGGGAAAGTTGTGAAATTTCCCGATGGAATTTCCGAGACGGAAAATGGCCCTCAAATGAAAATTCCTCACATGGGTTGGAACCAGATCGAAGTGAAAAAGAAAGATCCTCTGTTCGAGAATGTGGACTCTGCGCCTTATTTTTATTTTGTACATTCCTACTATGTCGTTCCCAAAGACCCTGATGTGGTTGCCACTGTAACGAACTATGGCTTCGAGTTCGTCTCAGGTGTTCAGCACAAAAATATTTATGCGTTTCAATTTCACCCTGAAAAGAGCCAGGCACTGGGTCTTTCTCTTCTCGAGCGATTTTCCCGCCTCAATTGAGCGCGTCAGCAAGTCATTCCCGTTCTTATTTAAAAGGCGTCATCATGATTTCGGTCACACTTTCCCTATGGGGAGTGTTGCCGATACTTCTTAAGCTTGGGCTCAATTACTACTCTGCGGGGACCATTGCTTGGTTCCGGTTTTTCTTTTCCTTTCTTATCCTTTTCGTGTTTCTTTCTGTATTTCGTTCGGGCAGTGGAATCTTACTGCGGCCTCCTGCTATAGGGGTATTGGGCGGTGCGGCGCTGGCGGCAAACTATTTTGCCATGACTCAGGGAATTAATTTCAGCGGACCTTCCAACGCCGCAATCATTATTCAAGTTGCACCGGTTCTTCTGGTTATTGCGGGAGTTTTTCTTTTCCATGAAACCATTGGTGGAAAGCAAGTGGCGGGTATGGTTCTGGCGGCGGTCGGTTTTTACCTGTTTTATCTGGATCGGGTGGGTAACGCACAGGACAACTTTCAATATTCCACAGCTAACGGATGGATCTTGCTTGCGGCGGTTGTTTGGGTATTTTATATGATCTGTCAGAAACGGTTGAGTGCAAAGTATTCGGCGCAAACTCTTAATCTTCTCGTCTATGCTGTCGCGGCAATCGCGTTGATTCCTCTGGTTGAATGGAATGAGTTGTTAAAAGGTGGCTTTGCAGGATGGTTGCTTCTCATCGTTCTGGGATTGAACACCTTGCTTGCATACGGCGCTCTAGCTGAAGCGGTGGAATGCATTCCCTTAAGTCTCATCAGCATTCTTATAACACTCAATCCCCTTATCACTTTGAGCGGGATGTGGATATTGAATGCACTTGTAGTTGAAACGCTTCCAATGGAAAATATCAGTGGGTCAGGTTATATGGGCGGGGCTATCGCTGTTGGCGGAGTTGTTCTGGTAGTCGCATCCTCTCAAAAAAAATAGGGTCGCTAGTCAGGACTTTTTATTCCGGTAATAACACCAGTGGGAACCGCTGCCACTCTGAAGTGGCGGATGTCAACAATCCCCGATTTTTCCAGCCAGCGAGTCATTTCATCAACGGTGTGCGCCGTGCCGCCTTCCGTCAGCAGACCAATATTTAAACTGAACAAGGTATCAGGAAGTGGACCTGTCCCGTCCTGATTAGTGCAGAATCCGTGAAGGATGATGCGTCCTCCCGGTTCTAGGGCTTCGATTATTTTGTTGACCAGACATTGTCCCGAATTGGCATCGTACATGTGAAGGACATTGGCGACTAGTATCAGGTCGTAACCCGATCCCAGGTCATCCTTGTTAAAATCTCCCGCCAGAGTGTCCACCCGGTCTTCCAAGCCGTAGCGTTTGATATAATCCTTTGCCACCTCCAATACTGGAGGGATGTCGAAGACAGTCGCTTTCAGGTGGCTGTGCTTTTTTGCCCATTCCAGCGAATAAGTACCCGGTCCGCCTCCGACATCAAGCATTCGGCTGGCAGAACCGACAGGAATTTCCTGTGCTATCATTTCCGTGGCCTTCAAACCCTTGTCGTGCATTGCATCGATGAAGGCCCGCATATTTTCAGGATCGGTTCCCAGCATATCCATAATACTTTTGAGCTGTTTGCCAGAGCGGACAAAGTCGGGCAGTTGAGTCCATACAGGAAGCAGGTCGTAGATCAGTTGAATCCACTGCTTCATGCAATGGTCGCCCTTTTCAGTGAGGTATTTTCTCCATGCTTCCGGCATGAGGAATCGGTTATCCTCCTTGACCAGAACTTCCATACCCACGAGCGCGTTAAGTAAGCGTTCTGTTCCCTTGACGGAGAGGGATAATGCATCTGCTACCTGCTTGGCTGTCACAGGGGCTCCCGATAGTTGATCAAAAATGCCAAGCTGGTTGGCGGTCATCAGCACCAGCGGCGGTTGATATCCTTGAAGAATTTGCCCGATTTCTTTTTCAACGTCCATTGCATAAATCTTTCACAGGAGCTTCCATTATATTCAAATATGCGACGCCCCCTATGGGGAAAGTAAGTTTAAAAGTACACACAGGATAACAGGATACTATAAAGAACAAAATTCATCTCTTATTAAAAGGAAGCTACGGTAAAGGCTATTGATATATAATGGTTATTGGTAAAAAATAAATAGAAAAATTAATCGCCAGCGAGAGTCAGATGGAAGGAAGAAATACAGGGCTTCGCAGCATATTCATTATTTTCTGGGTGATCGGCTCCATCTTCTGGGTCCTGATAGGGGCGCTGGATGGAGACTTCATGCGAAGCGTCATTACTATCGCGATAGGCTGGGTGATCCTGTTCCTGTACTTTTGGCTCAAAGACGAATACATGCGTAAAAAATGGGGTGATCAGGAGGAGGAGTAGTCTTCATCCGCGGCTAATGATCTTGGCCTCTGCCTTTTTTCATGGCTTTTTCGATTTCGCGGTTGGCCTCGCGTTTTTTGATGGTCGCGCGTTTGTCGTGGAGTTTTTTGGCTTTGGCGATGGATAGCTCTACTTTGGCGATCCCGTTTTTGAAATACACTTTGAGTGGAACCAGAGTATAACCTTTTTCCTGCGCCCGGCCTATGAGTTTGTTGATCTCTCTCCGGTTGAGCAAAAGCTTTCGCTGGCGGGTGGGGTTGAGGTTGTACTGTTGAGCCGGGCTGTATGGGTTGATATGAAAATTGTTCAGCCAAACTTCATTTTTCTCGACGCTGGCATAACTGTCGGTCAGATTCGCTTTCCCATCCCGCAGTGACTTTACCTCGGGGCCACGCAACATCAGCCCGCATTCTATAGAGTCCTCTACAAAATATTCGTGTCGCGCCCGCTTGTTCTGGCAGATTATTTTTATATTGCTCATAACTTTACGCCATGAAAGGCTGTGTTAGCCTGACTACTCTTGAGAGGATTATGGTTTGGGGTATCCTATGACTTCGTCTTCGTTTACTTCCTTAATGAGGACAGGGGCTAATTGGTTTTGCAGCGAATCTTCTGTCGGCACACGAACGGGAACGTAATGTTCTGAGTGGCCTTTGAATATTCCCTCAGCATGTTTGCGGTCTTCGATAAGTACGGTGACTTTTTTGCCGATAAAACTTTTGCGGAACCGGTCAGCTTTTTCTTTTGCTAGGTCATTTAGAATGCCGTTGCGTTCTTTTTTCAGAGAGTTTTTGACGTCATTTCTACAGTCGAATGCTTCCGTTCCAGAGCGTGGTGAATAGGAGAAGACGTGCAGGTAAGTAAACGGGAGTTCATCTATAAGTTTTCGCGTACGTTCAAAATTTTCTTCGCTTTCACCAGGGAATCCAACAATGACGTCGGCGCCGAGGCCGAGAGGCGCGATGCGTTCGGCGGCACGTCGCACAACATTTTCATATTGTTCGGCATTATAGTTTCGTCTCATTTTGGATAGAATCTTGCTGTCGCCACTTTGCAGGGGGATATGCAGGTGCGGGCAGATTTTCTCATGTTGGGTGATGAGTTCGATCAAGGTGTCGTCAATTTCCATGGGGTTGATCGAACTCAAACGGACGCGGAAGTCGCCGTTTAGATTCGCTATACCTCTGACCAGTGATGAAAACGTTTCTTTTGACGGGAAATCCATCCCCCAGGTGCCGAGATTGATTCCGGTGAGTGTGATTTCCTTGTAACCTGCATCGATGGATTGACGAACGTTGTTGAGCACGTTTTCCCGTGTGTCGCTGGCGGATGATCCACGTGCACGCACAACGGTGCAGAAGGAGCATTTTTCGTCGCACCCGGTTTGCACTTTAATGAAGGCCTTGGATCTGCCTTGGAACTGGGTGACGGGCAGGGTACGAAACACTCTCTTGGCATGAATGTCGGACATGCTTATCTCTGCAGGCCCAGGTTTTTTCAGGAACTGGTCATTTTGCAGTTTTGTTTTAAGCAGGTCGGCGATTTTTAATTTGTCCGCATTTCCCAAGACGAGATCGAGTCCGTCCATTTGTGCCGCTTCATCTGAGTTGAGCTGAGCATAACAGCCGGTGAATACCACCATTGCATTTTCGTTGATGGCCAGCGACTTTTTAACCGCGAGTCGGGAGCTGTAATCACTTCTTGCAGTCACGGTGCAGGTGTTGACAACATAGATATCCGCAGTTTCAGAGGAATTGACGATGGAAAAACCTTCCTGCTCAAGCAGGACTTGCATTTCTGCGGTGTCGTGTTGGTTGGTTCTGCAACCTAATGTTGTGAAAGCGACTTTCATTTTAGTTGGCTATATTAAGAAAAATATTTATTCAGGATTTTATGGAAGTTTATCTTAGTCCAGTGAATTTTCTGAATCAACCTATAATTCAAATGCTTAATTAGCGGTGTTTAACAAAGGCTTGACCGGTACTAGGGAGTCTGTTAGTATCCCCAAATCCTGTACGTTCTAAAGGGTTTTCCGGCCCCCCCCCCCGGAAGTTGTCGTCAGGTATTTGCGGAACCTTTATCCCTCTCTGATTATGCAGAAAATTGAGCGCACAACAAAGACCTTCCTAGAAAACTGGCTTCAAAAAACGGTCAAGCAATATGTCGTTGCCATGAATGGCTATGATAACGGCAAGCTCCATGACCTCATTGTGAGCGGAGTTGAAAAACCGCTGATAGAAATGGTTCTCAACGAAACCGGCGGCAACCAAACCCAAGCCGCAAGTATACTTGGCATCAACCGTAACACTCTTAGAAAAAAAATAAAAGAATACGATCTCAAATGAATTCAAAAGGCCTTGCGGTCGTTGTGCTTGCGGCAGGAAAAGGCACACGAATGAAATCCTCCCTGGCCAAGGTGCTTCAACCCCTGAAGAATCAACCTTTATTGAATTATGTGTTAGATTCTCTGGCTCCGCTCAATCCGGATTTATCGGTTGTGGTGGTCGGATTTCAATCAGAAAAAGTGAAGGAGGTGTTTTCGGATCGTGGACTGATATTTGCCGAGCAGAAAGAACAGCTTGGAACAGGCCATGCCGCTCAGCAGGCGGAATCTGCATTGAGTGATTTTTCCGGGGATGTTCTGATAGTTTGCGGCGATATGCCTTTCATCAAATCTCAGACCTTGATTGACCTCGTGAACAAGCATCGTGAAACAGGTGCTGGTTGCACGGTCCTGACTCTCAAAACCTCAGAGAAAAAGGATTTCGGACGAATTATCAGGGGTGGGAATAGGGCTGTAGCAAAAATCGTCGAACAGAAAGATGCCTCTGAATCCGAGAAAAAGGTTGACGAATTTAACTCGGGAGTCTATTGTTTTGATAAGGGTTTGTTTTGCAAGGCTTTAGGTTCGATTGGCAATAATAATGCTCAAAAAGAATATTATTTGACCGATACAATAGAGTATATAGTAGTGAGCGGTTTTGCTGTCGAAACCGTGCAGATCAGGGATGCCGTTCAACTTTCAGGTATCAACTCACAAGAAGATTTGCAGGAAGCTGAACGAATACTGACGGAACAAACTTGATCCTCCTGAAAATTACCTCGCGTTACACTAAACGTCATCAAGGACGAAGCCTGAATGAAAGCCATCATCCTCGCCGCCGGTAAAGGCGCTAAACTTAGTCCCTTTTCAAATACCCGACCTGTCCCGATGATCTCGATTGCGGGAAAAACTCTGCTGGAAAACAGTTTGTGTCAGCTGAAAAATGCGGGAATCAGTGACGTGTATATAGTGGTTGGACACCATAAGGAAAAGGTCCAGGACCTTGTTGCTGAGAAGTCCGGCGATGGAATGAATATTCATTGTTTGGAGCAGAAAAAAAATGCCGGTATTGGCGATGCGGTTCGGCAGGTAAAAGATAAAATCTCACAGGGTGAATACTTCCTTCTGATTTATGGCGATACTCTGACTGATGAAAATATTTACAGCAAGGTCCAGCAATCGTTCCATTCCTTTAAATGCCCGGTTGCGTCTATTTGTTTGCCGCCTTCGAATGAGAGTTTTGGCAACGTTTTTTTGAATGCGAAAATGAAGATCACCAAAATTATAGAAAAACCAAAGGGGAATAACTTTGGCAACTATGTGTTGGCGGGTGTTTTCATTTTACCTGAATCCTTTTTTGGCTTGTTGGAGAAAAAGAAACTGTCCATGGAGAAAGCAATAAAGGCACTGGTAAAAGAAGGTAGCTTGATGGCTTCAATGTGGGAAGATGAGTGGCTGGATATTGTATATCCCTGGGAAATTTTGCAAGCCAACCGGATCATTCTCGATTCATGGACCGAGTCATCAATCGCGAAGTCGGCTGTCATGGAGTCGAATGTTACGATTCAAGGCGTGGTCAATATTGAAGAAGATGTTGTTATCAAGGCTGGGGCTGTCCTGGAAGGTCCCTGTTCTATAGGAAAAGGAACTTACATTGGAAATAATTCCCTGGTCCGCAGTTATACCTCCATTGGAAGCAAGTGCGCGGTGGGGTATGGCGTCGAACTAAAAAACTGTGTGGTGCTTGATAATTCCGGGATAGGGCGGTTGTCGTTTGTGGGTGACAGTGTCATAGGTGAAAATGTTGATATCGGTGCCGGGTGCATGACTGTGAACCGGACTGTGGATTGGCAAAAAGTTCATGTGAAAAATGGAAAATCTTCTTTCCCCTCAGGTTTGGTGAAGTTAGGCGCGTTTGTCGGCGATGATGTGACCATAGGTGCAGGGAATATCATCCAGCCGGGAACAGTGGCTTCACAGGGGAAAACGTTTCCCGCCCGTTATTCGGTTGCAAATAAATCGTGATTTAAGGATCAACTATGTGCGGTATTAATGGTGTTGTTGGATTAAATAATATATCCGAAGTTTTGTTTGAGGGAATTCGTAACCTGGAATATAGGGGGTACGACTCTTGCGGTGTCGCTTTAATGAGCAAAAATGATCTCATGGTGCGAAAAGACACAGGTGGGGTCGAAGAGTTTTTTCGCAAACAAAACATCCTTTCAGCTAAAAGTAAAATAGGGATTGCGCATACCCGTTGGGCTACACACGGAACAGTGACCAATAGCAACACTCATCCGTTTAAATCTTGCGACGACGCATTTGCCGTAGTCCATAACGGGATTATTTCAAATTATCGTTTTCTCCGTGACGGCTTAATAGGCGAGGGGCACAAATTTAATTCTGATACCGATACTGAAGTGATCCCTCATTTGTTGGAAAAATTTTACAAAAAGCATAAGAGTGTTGAGACGGCGTTGGTAAAGACCCTCAATATACTGGAAGGTACCTTTGCCATCGCGGTAATTTCTACTTATCACCCTGATCAGATTTTTTGTGCCAGAAGAGAATCTCCATTGATGCTTGGAATAGGTGATGAGTTGAAGTTTGTCGGGTCAGATTTTAACGCGTTTATAGATTACACGAAAAACGCGGTTATCATGGAAGATGGCGAGTACGCTATTTTATCCAGAGATTCTTATGTGGTGAAAAGTTTTCTAACCAGAGAAGAAGTGATCAAGTCCATTACAAAAATAGAGTGGGATAGTGAAACGACCAAAAAGGGCGGCTATCCTCATTACATGCTTAAGGAAATTTACGAACAGCCGCAGACCATCAATACAGCGCTGGAACTGGATTCCAAGGTGATGGACGAAATGGTTGACATGATTCACAAAAGCGAGAATACATATTTTGTAGGCGTAGGAACTACATTTTATGTGGCTAAGTTTTCAAAGTATTTATTTTCATCGCTCGCAAATCGATTTATTCCAGCGCTCAGTTCGGATGAATTTATATCTCTGGCAACAGTGGACAAGAAGAGTCTTGTTCTCACCGTTTCCCAGTCAGGGGAAACGTTTGATACTATCAGCGCCCTAAAATATGCGAAGTCAAAAGGAGCTAAGACTGCCGCAATTGTTAATGTTATGGGGTCCTCTATTTCCCGGTTGGTCGATAGGGTTATTCTACAGGGGTCCGGTCCTGAAATTTGTGTGATCAGTACTAAAGCGGCCTTCACGCAGATGATTATCATGACGCTTTTAGCTTTGAAACTTGGCCTCAAGAAAAAAACTTTGAAGCGTAAGGAATATGACAAGTCCCTGGCCGCTCTCAGTGAGTTACCTGAGATCATACAAAATATATTGAACGAACGATCAGGGTTCATTCATCGTATCGCGCGCGATTACGCCACAATTAAAAACTGGTTGTATCTTGGGAGAGGGATTTACTATCCCGTTGCACTGGAGTCGGCTCTTAAGATGAAAGAGGTTGCCTATGTGCATGCGGAAGGTATGCCCGGCGGGTTTCTTAAACATGGAACTCTGGCGATGATTGATCAAGGTGTGAATTCAATCGTGTTCATTCCTCCTCGCGAGGACAAGGAGCTCTATGAAGCGACCCTGCACAGTGTTGAGGAAATTCGTGCCCGGTCCGGATTCGTACTGGGTGTCCATTTTGACGAAGGCGGAAAAAACAAGGGCCTGTTCAGCGAAGAGCTTATTCTGCCCAGGGTCGAACCGATTGTCGCACCATTTATACAACTGGTGATTGGCCAGTTGTTCGCCTATTTTACCGCTACCTCTCTGAAGCGGAATATCGATAAACCCCGGTCACTGGCCAAGTCTGTGACAGTGGGATAATCCCTCCTGAATTTATACTCCAGTAGTTTTATTTTCTGTACGCAGTTCTATTAAATTCTTGCCATCACTTTAATCGGTCTGCTAGAGTGCGGGTTCCTTAATTTATAAAACTCATACCTGTTAATTTTTATGAATAAAACAACTACTGCCCTGACCGTAGCCGGATTTGACCCGAGTGGGGGCGCGGGGCTTCAGGCAGACTTAAAAACATTTTCAGCTTGTGGTGTCATTGGGAAATCTGTTGCCACTTCCATAACGATACAGAACACTTCTGGCGTTAGTGGAACTCACGAACTGTCTTCTGACGTGGTGGGGCAACAACTTTGCGCTTTGTTAGAAGACGGTAATCCCGGCGCTGTAAAAACAGGAATGCTGGGGAATGATTCAATTGTTGAAGCGGTTGTTCGTTCATTTCGCCGTTATCGTGTAAAAAAACTAGTGGTCGATCCGGTGATACGTTCTTCTTCTGGCAAGACATTGTTGTCGCCTGAAGGAATCGAAGTACTCAAGAATAAACTTTTGCCCATGGCCTTGCTGGTAACACCCAATCTTGACGAAGTGGAAGTTTTGTCTGGAGTTAAAATCCGCAAGGCGTCCGACAGGCTAAAAGCCGCCCGTGTTTTATTGAAGCTGGGGGCGAAAAACGTTCTCATAAAAGGAGGACACCTTAAGGGTAAGCCACAGGACTTTTTCTTTGATGGAAAGCGAACTGTTCTTCTTGATGGGGATCGATTGGGTACGGAAGATGTTCATGGAACGGGCTGTGTTTTGGCGTCAGCCATTACAGCAGGTTTAGCTAAGGATAAGGATGTCCTTGTATCAATAGAAGAGGCAAAGGAATTTATCGGAATTGCAATTGCAGGGGCAGTCGAAGCAGGAGAGGGTGCCGCACAAGTTGAACCTTTGGCGGGCCTTTATCAAAGTGCCAACCGCTATAGTATGTTTGAACGTGTTATGCATGCTGTCGAGATATTGCGAAATGCGCGTGTCGGTGCGTTGATTCCAGAGGTTCAAGCTAATATCGGGTTTGGGCTGGAAGACGCCCGCAAGCTGGATGATGTGATAGGGTTTCCCGCTCGTATTGTCAGGTGTGGCGAGGATATTATGGTTCCCGCTCCGCCACGGTTTGGCGGGTCTCGTCATGTCGCTGATATTGTTCTGACTGTCATGCAATTTGATCCGTCCAAACGCGCGGTAATGAACATCAGGTATAACACAGATTTGATTAAGATCTGTAAAAGCCTGAAGTTTAGCGTAGGGTCTTTTGACCGGGCCAAAGAGCCGAAGCAGGTAAGAACGTTGGAGGGGTCTTCGTTGGAGTGGGGGACAGCTTATGCTATCCGCCAGTGCAAATTTGTTCCCGATATTATTTTTGACAAGGGTGGTATGAGAAAAGAAGAAATGATTCGGGTAATAGCGGAAGATATAGAAAGCTTGACAGATAAAATATTAAAAATCCACCAACGCTATTTGAAGACCTTGAGATAGAACTCTAACAGATTGCTAAAGTCAAAATTTCTCCCAGTATCTTTCTCAGCTCCCTGCTAAGGGTTAGAGCTGGGTTTTGTCTATCAGAATTTCAGAGCTCTCTTTAAGGTTTTCCATCCACTCCTGAAAAACGGAGTTGCCTTTTTCAAGTTTCAGTCTTGTTGTTAAGCTCCTCAAATCTTCCAGGTCTGGGGAGCTGGCTTTTGCCCGGTCTTGAACTCGAATCAGGTAATAGTTATTTCGTTCTGAAACCCATCCGGATTTTCCTTTGTCCAATTCAAAAGCTTTTGCTTTCACTTTTTTCAGGTTACCTATTCCCGGGATGGAATCAGACCGATTAAAGAATGGGCTGTGTTTTAAGTCCAACCCAAGTTCTTTGCTGGTAGATTCAAGGTCGGTGGTTCCGCCGGAAAGTTTCTTTGCAAATTCTTCAGATTTCTTTATTGAGTAGGTGCGGTCTTTTTCCTCTTGTGATTTTTCTTCAGCCAGTTTCTGAACATCACTCAGCTCAGGGATATAGGGTTTTTCCCTTGCGACAACTTTCGACACGAAGGTGGCTTCGAATGTTTGAACGGGTTGTCCAACTTTATTATCTTCAAGGGAAAAGGCCTGATTGAAAAATTCAGGAGTTGTCCCAATATCTGGGACGGCGTGATTATCTTCTGAGAAAAATGGGGTGGTTTTTACAGCCAATTGGTTTTCCTGAGCGGCACGAGCCAGGTTCTGGTCTTTCTCTGCTGAGCGGTGGATGTGCTTGGCAACACGCCTCATTTTTTGTCGGGTCTTGATTTCTCTCAGTTTTTTAATTACGTCTTCTTTAACTTCGGCTAAAGGTTTGATCCTTTCCGCACTCACCTCGTCCAGTCGGATGATGTGGAATCCGAATGAAGTCTTAATGGGTTCACTGACTTCGCCGGGTTTTAGTTTTTCCAGAGCTCCCTCGAATTCGGGAACCATCATTCCTTTTGGGAATTCGCCCAGGCTTCCGCCTTTTTCTCCTGAGTTGGTGTCGTCAGAATGCTTTTTAGCCAGTTCAGCAAAACTTTCGCCATCTCTGATTTTCTTTAGTATGCCGTCGGCTTCTTTTTTTGCTTCCTCCTCAGCTTTTTTAACGGACTCTTCTGAATTGTCATTTTTAGGTTCAAGACGGAACAGGATATGAGCGGCTTTATACATTTTTTGAACTCGGAAGTCCGCTATTTTGGTTTTGTAATAATCTTCGATGTCTTCATCACGGATGTCTATCTCACCTTCATAATCCTTTGGTATTACTTTGACATATTCGACTTTGATTTTTTCTGGCACCTCAAATCGAATTTTGTTCTTTTCGTAAAATGACCTTATTTCTTCTTGAGTAACTTTTTCAGACGACTTGAAGTGATCGTTGGGGAAGATTACATAGTCCAACTTAACCTTTTCATTTTCTCGCCTGAATGTCTCATCTACATCACTTGGAGAAACTTTGACGTTGGATTTGATAAGGTTCTCAATTTTTTCAAGGAGCAGGGACTCACGCTGGCTTTCTTCAAACTCATTAGGAGTCAGGCGCTTGAACTTCAGAAAGTTTTGATAGATGTTATTATCGAAAATTTTATCCTTTTGAAAAGCGGTCAGATTATTGATGTGTTTAACGACTTCCGTATCACTGACTTGAATATCTAATTCATTTGCCTTAATCAAAAGAAGTTTTTTCTGTACCAAAACGTCAAGGGCTTGTGTCTTTAAGTCAAGTTTTTGGATGAGAGTCTCTGAAAACTGACTGCCGAACTGTTGTCTGTAAAAATTCATCAGGTTATTGAACGTGCGCTCATATTCGCCCTGGGTGATTTTGGCACCTTGAACAGTGGCCACTGCTCCTCCACCGGAACCAGACGCACCACCCATTCCCCAGGAGTAGAATATCGTCCCTATAAAGGCGAATACGATAAGCCATAAGATTGATTTAATTAGCCATGAATCGGCGTGTTCTCTAATGGTGTTCAGCATTCAAACATTCTCCTGATAACTTTTTGGATTTTAAAGGGATTTAATGCTCGCATATAGTATATAACCCGGCATTGTTTCGCAACCGTTTATTCATATATCAGATTATGAATGATGCCTGCACAAGAGAGTCAATCCGATGCAATAATGGGTTGGGAAATGGATCAGAATAGACACAACTCCTTATTTTTATTTATCTTGCAATTTTTAATCCCCCTTGTTATAAATGCATACCTTCTTGAAAATAAAGAGGTTATGTAATGTTAGTGTTATTCTTCTAAAGGGCGTGACCGGTGATTAATTTTTTTTGGGATTTGTTTTCGAACGATTTAGCGATTGATTTGGGAACAGCGAATACACTGGTTTACGTCCAAGGCCGGGGAATTGTTTTGCGCGAGCCCTCGGTGGTGGCCCTGAATATGCAAACCAACGAAGTCATGGCGGTTGGAGGCGAGGCGAAACAGATGCTTGGTCGCGCTCCGGGGAGTATTGGAGCTATTCGGCCAATGAAGGACGGTGTTATCGCACATTTTGAAGTGACAGAAAAAATGATCAGTCACTTCATCAGGAAGGTGCATAATGATCGTAAGACTCTTGTCCGCCCCAGGGTTGTTATCGCTGTTCCATCGGGCATTACGCAGGTGGAAAAGAGGGCTGTGCGCGATTCTGCTGAATCTGCCGGAGCTCGTGAGGTTTTTCTGATAGAGGAACCGATGGCCGCGGCTATTGGAGTGGACCTTCCGGTCCAGGAACCTTCTGGTAATATGATCATCGATATTGGAGGTGGGACGACAGAAGTGGCCATCATCTCTATGTCGGGAATTGTGTTTAGTAAGTCGGTGCGTATTGCCGGTGATGAAATGGATGAAGCCATCGTCAATTACATCAAGAGAAAGTATAATCTTCTTATCGGTGAGTGTACCGCTGAAGAAGTTAAAATTAAAATCGGGTCAGCTTATCCCATGGAAAAGCGCCTGACCATGGAAGTAAAAGGGCGCGACCTTGTTGCCGGAATTCCTAAAACGCTTGTCATTTCTGATGAAGAAATTCGAGAAGCATTGACGGAAACATTCAGTACCATCGTTGAAGCGGTAAAAATTGCTCTGGAACGTACCCCTCCTGAATTAGCCGCAGATATCGTTGATAAGGGAATTGTCGTTGCTGGAGGTGGATCTCTTATCAAGGGACTGGATATTCTTCTGAGAGAAGCTACTGGTCTTCCAATCACTTTGGCCAGCGGCGCCTTGTCGGCGGTGGCCCTGGGTTCCGGTAAAGTCCTGAATGACCCTAAACTTCTAAAAAAAGTCTCCCTCTAAATCGTGCCTAACAGGCGAACCAAAGGCAAAAATCTCCTCATTATTCTTGCTGGCATTGTATTGGTTTCTCTAATGCTGATGACCATCAATATTCGGCATGGCAAGAGTAACCTGTTTTTCGAGTCCGTGGTAGTGCGGGCTTTTTCTCCCGTTCAAAGTCTGTTCACCAATGCAGTCGATTCTATTTCCGATGTCTTTGATCATTATTTTTTTCTGGTGGGGGTATCCCGGGAAAACGAACGTCTTCTTCTGGAAATTGATCGCTTGTCCAGGGCAACAAACGAACTGCTTGAAAAAAATAAGCAGAGGGAAAGAATTGAAAAGCTGATAGGTAATGTGGATCAAAAAGAAAGACCGCTCGTCACGGCTGAGGTGATAGGGCGCGATGCCACCCAATGGTCCAAAATGGTATTCATAAACAAGGGAACCAACGATAAGATTGAAGAAAATCTGGCGGTAATGACCGATGCTGGTATTATCGGACACATCATTCATGCGTCTGCTGGAACGTCTAAAGTTTTATTGATTACAGACAGTCGTAGTGCGGTCGATTCATTATTTCAGGAAACCAGAGAGCCGGGGGTAACGGTGGGAACGGGTAAAGATGTTTGTGAAATGAAATTCGTTCCCATTGAGGCAAATGTGAAGACAGGCGATAGGGTGCTCTCATCGGGATTGGGAGGGGTGTTTCCAAAGGGGTTGATGGTCGGCAGGGTTGTGGATGTCGTTAAAAAGAAGCAGGAATTGTTTCAGCATATTACGGTTACCCCCAGCGCAGACTTATCACGATTAGAGGAAGTGCTTGTCGTTTTGCCTGTTAAGGAGAATGATTTGGTTGTTGAGGAGGATTCGTGATTCCTCTTGTTTTTATTTTTGTGTTGATTTTATTGTTTGCTGTGCAGACCACTTTTCTGGGATTGTTTTCTGTGGGGGATGTGTCGCCTGATCTTGCTTTGATCTTTGTGGTTTATTGCGGTATTCATTTTCAAAGGAACGGGGGTATTGGAGTGGGCGTTCTGGTTGGGTTTATCCAGGACTGTCTTTCTGGAGGCCTCTTTGGGATCAATACATTATCCAAGGGATTGACCGGGTTATTTTTCTCAGCGCTGAAAGATAAAATTATTGTAGAGGGTTTTCTTCCTATAAGTTTTTTTCTTGTTGCTACCTCATTGTTTGACGGAATGATTTATTTTGCCGCTATAACCAGCTTGATGGGTGCGCAGATCAAGGGTGACTTTCTGTTTTCTCATATATTATTTTTTGGAATTATTAATGCGGTAGCAGGCCTCTTCTTATTTTATATTTTGGATAGAGGCAGGCAATTGCTTCATCGTAAGCTCCCCAACCAGATTTTGCGACCGATATGAGTTTTTTTAGATACTCAGCCGAATCTTCCGAAAACGTTCGTAAAAAAATAAAAATTTACGTCATTCTTGTGGTTGTTTCCTTTGTGTGTTTGTGGATGCGCGTCTGGTACCTGCAGATTCTTAAAGGGGAAGACTTCATGGGGCGGTCTGAAGAAAATAGAATAAGGAAGGTTTCGTTGCCCGCCTATAGAGGTACCATCAAGGATCGCAATGGCGAAACTCTTGTCAACGTTCGTCCATCTTTCAACTTATATGTGACTCCTGAGGATGCCAAGGATCTACCAAATTCTTTGGCTTTTCTTTCAGCAAAGTTTGAGGTAGATGGTGACAAGTTGAAAGAAGATATCAGCCAGTCTCGCCCGTTCAAAAATGTGTTGATTAAAAGGGACATCAGTCGTCAGGAAGTTGCTTATGTTGAGGAAAATAAAATGCGGCTTCCTGGGATTCATATCAAGGTCGAACCTTTAAGAAGTTATGTCTACAAGGATCTTGCGGCTCATATTCTTGGTTATCTTGGTGAGGTGTCCAAGGAAAAATTGAAAAATTCCGCATACAGTAAATACGCGTTGGGAGACATGATTGGTAGGAATGGACTTGAGGATATTTACGAGTTTAATTTAAAAGGAGAAAAAGGATTCAAAGAGGTTGAGGTTGATGTCTCGGGAAGAGAACTGAAAACTCTGCGGAAACTTCCTCCAGAAAGCGGCGATAGTCTGGTGCTGACTCTCGATGTTAGGGTTCAGAAAAAACTTGAAGAATGGATGGATGAAATCTCTAAGGAAGATCCCGTTGAAGGTTCTGTTGTGGTGATGAAGGTTCAAACAGGAGAAATCATTGCCATGGTCAGTAAACCTTCTTTTGATCCGAATCTTTTTGCCGCTGGGATCTCTAGAACAAAATGGGACGGCCTGCTACGGGACGGTAAGCATCCGCTTCAAAACAGAGCTATCGACGGCCAATATCCCCCGGGTTCTACCTATAAGTTGGTTACCGCATATGCGGCTCTTGCGGAAAACCTGATTGATCCGGAAAGTACCATATTTTGCCCGGGACATTTTCGACTTGGCAGAGGGCGCTATCGTTGTTGGAAAAAACGAGGTCATGGCGCTGTAAACCTGCATGATGCTCTGGTTCAATCCTGCGATGTCTATTTCTATACTTTGGGGTATCGTTTGGGTGTGGATAATTTGGCAAAATATGCTAAAAAACTGGGTTTGGGAGCTCGTACCGGGGTGCGGTTGAATGGTGAAAAGCCTGGGCTAGTTCCATCCATACAGTGGAAGAAAAAAGCGAGGAACAAACCATGGTTCCCCGGAGAAACTATTTCGGCTTCCATAGGCCAGGGCTATAACCTTGTTACTCCCTTGCAGAATGCGAGTATGGTTTCTACTGTGGCCAATGGAGGTCTTTTGGTCAAACCCTATCTGGTAAAAAAAACTGAAGACTCGGAAGGTAAGGTGATCCAGGAATTTTTCCCTGAGATTGTGAGAAATGTTGAATTCGATCCGGAGATTTTAAAGCACTTGAAAGAAGGATTACGAGGTGTGGTCAATGAACCTCGGGGAACGGGACGCCGGGCACGGTTGAAAAATATTGTGGTTTCTGGAAAAACAGGGACTGCACAGGTAGTGCGGATGAAAGATTCTGACAAAATCAATCCAGAGGATGAAACGCCTTATTTATTTCGCGATCATGCATGGTTCGTTGCCTTTGCTCCGTATGAAAAGCCCGAAGTGGCAGTCTCTGTCATTATCGAGCATGGGGGTCATGGCGGAGCGACTGCGGCTCCAATTGCCCGTAAGGTGCTGGAATCTTACTTCACTCATTATCCACCAGCAAAATATGATGAGTCTGGTTGATTTCTAAGGCGATGGATTTTCCTGAAGGAAAGATCGAGGGGCGCAACGCAATTATTAAGAATGTTCGTAGGAATCCCCGGAGTGAAAACGAACCTTTTGTGACAGGGGTGTCATTTATTGACATTTCCGAGGCACAGTATGAAACTCTGGGAGGATTTTTAGGAAGTCGGGCCAATGAGCGTCGGGGAAACTCCAGAGGCTGATCAGGCGGTAAAAAATAGATCTTTTTCTCTGATTCGTTTAACTCTGTCGCGCAATTCGGCGGCTTTTTCAAATTCCAGATTCTTTGCCGCGGCATGCATCTGTTTTTCAAGTTTTTCGATCAGTTTAGGTACATCTATTCCCGAAAGGTATTCCTCCTCTTCTTCGTGCACCATAGAAGGCACAGGTAGTTTTTCATGCTTAACCAGAATGTCGTTGATCGATTTTTTGATTGATTCTGGAACTATCTGGTGAGCCTCGTTGTATTCGATTTGGATGTTTCTTCGCCGATTCATTTCATCGATTGCTTTTTGCATGGACTGGGTAATGGTGTCTGCATAGAAAATAACTTTTCCTTCAACGTTTCTCGCGGCGCGTCCTGAGGTCTGAATCAATGAAGTTGTTGACCTGAGAAACCCCTCCTTATCCGCATCGAGAATTGCTACCAGAGATACTTCAGGAATGTCCAGTCCTTCACGCAGTAAATTGATTCCTATCAAAGCATCGAATTCTCCCAAACGTAATTCGCGAATGATCTGGCTTCGTTCAAGTGTTTCTATGTCAGAATGAAGATATTTTACTTTCAGTCCAAGTTCTGTGTAGTGTTCTGTCAAGTCTTCTGAGAATCGTTTCGTCAGTGTGGTTATCAGAGTGCGTTCGTTTCTGGCGGCCCGTATATTGATTTCTTTGTGCAGGTCATCGACTTGCTCTTTGATGGGGCGTATGTCTATTTCCGGATCGATTAAACCGGTAGGACGAACTATGAGCTGGGTGACGTGATCTTCAGACTTTTCCAATTCATATTGAGCTGGTGTGGCGGATACGTAGATTACTTGTCCCACGTGCTTCTCGAATTCATCAAACTTAAGCGGTCGGTTGTCAAAGGCAGATGGGAGGCGGAATCCGTGTCGTATAAGTGTTTCTTTGCGTGAGCGGTCTCCTCTGTACATTCCGTTCAATTGAGGGGTTGTGGCATGACTTTCGTCAATAACAAATAGGGAGTCGTCTGGAAAATAATCTAAAAGCGTCGGCGGCGGGTGGCCTGCCGGTCTGTCCATGAGATAACGCGAATAGTTTTCGATGCCCTGGCAGTACCCTACTTCTTTTATCATTTCAAGATCGAACATGGTTCGTTGCTCTATCCGCTGTGCTTCTATCAACAGGTTCTGGCTTTCAAAATAAGCAATGCGCTCAAGCAGTTCCTCGCGAATATATTTGACGGCACGTTTAAGAGGCTCTTTGGGGGTGACGTAGTGGCTTGCTGGGTAAATGCCTATTCGGTCAAGATCGCGGATATGCTGTTGGGTCAGCGGATCGAACGCAGTGATTCTGTCTATGGTATCGCCAAAAAATTCGATGCGTATGGCCTCGTTCCGTTCGTAAACAGGAAGCACATCAACCGTATCACCCCGGGCACGAAAGGTTCCGCGCTGAAAATCCACATCATTTCTTTTGTACTGAATGTCTATCAGTTTTTGCAAAATATGTTCACGTTCAACCTGCATTCCGGTTTCAATGAAAAGCAACATTCCGTGATAAGCTTCTGGCGAGCCCAGGCCGTATATGCAGGACACGCTGGCTACGATAACCACATCACGGCGTTCAAACAGGGCATGGGTGGCGGCGTGACGTAGCTTGTCGATTTCATCATTGATTGATGCGTCCTTTTCGATAAAAGTATCGGTTTTGGGCAGATAGGCCTCGGGTTGATAGTAATCGTAGTAACTGACAAAATATCCAACGGCGTTATCAGGGAAAAATTCTTTAAATTCCCCATAAAGCTGAGCCGCAAGTGTTTTATTGTGAGCAAGAACCAGAGTGGGCTTTTGGACTTCTTCTATTACCTTGGCAAGGGTGAAGGTTTTCCCCGACCCAGTCACTCCAAGAAGAGTCTGATTACGGGTGCCCGAACGGATGCCCTCCGTCAACTGATGGATGGCTCCAGACTGGTCGCCTGCTGGCTGGAATGGTGCCTTTACTTTAAAGGGTTGCATCGACTTTCCTGTTTTTGGATTCTGGTTAAAATAGCATAAAATATGTGGTAAATTAAGTAATCGGTGTCTAAATAGCGATAATTTTACTGAGTCCCATCCCCCTGCCATTTTCACAAGCTTAGTTAAGGTGATTTTGAGGGTACTTTATTTCTCCGGTTTCTTTGAAGATTCCGGAAATTTTTTATTTGAGGTGAGCTTTAAGTGGCTACAGAGAATAAAGATATTATAAAAACAGTTCAAATAAGTGGATCGACCATAACTCTACTTGGAACAGCACATGTGTCCAAAGAAAGTGTTGTGCTGGTTGAGGAAAAAATAATGAGCGGGGAGTTTGATTGTATTGCGGTCGAGCTTTGTCCAGCACGTTATGAAAATCTGGTCAATCAGTCCTGGTGGAAGAACCTGAATATTTTTGAAATTTTCAAAAAGAAAAAGGCGTCACTGCTGTTGATCAACCTGGCACTTTCGGCCTATCAGAAACGTTTGGCGGATAAGGTTGGTATCGAAGCAGGAAAGGAAATGATTCGGGCGACAGAGCTGGCTCGCGAGAAAAATATTCGATTAGAGGTTATTGATCGCGATATTTCCACCACTCTCCACCGGCTTGTAACGGAGGTATCGTTCTGGCAAAAAATAAAAATATTTTCTGGTCTGGTCGTTGGAATTTTTGTGGGGGAAGACGTTGACCATGAGCAAATAGAAAGCCTGAAAAAAGGGGACATGCTTCATTCTGTGATTGAAGAGTTTGGTGAATCCCTTCCTGAGATCAAGAGGGTGCTGATTGATGAGCGTGATGAATTCATGACTGGAAAGCTGGCATTGCTCGCCGCTTCTAAGAACGCTCCCAAAAACATTCTGGCGATGGTGGGTGCGGGACATCTTATCGGTATGGAACCGGCATTCAAGAATCCTGCAGGTCAAAGTCGAATAGATGAATTGAGTATAAAGCCACCTTCAAGCCGGGTCGGATATTTCATTGGTTGGGCGATTTGTGCATTTATACTTGGAATGTTCTACGTGGGCTATCAGCAATCCCCGGAGTTGGGGTGGAGTCTGGTGATGACATGGGTGGTAATAAATGGCGGATTGAGTGCCTTGGGTGCCGCTTTGGCTTTTGCGCATCCTCTGTCAGTTCTTACGGCTTTCCTTGCCGCACCGCTGACTTCACTCAACCCTACCATTGGCGCTGGTGTGGTGGTGGGGCTGGTTGAGTCTTATTTGCGTAAACCCAAGGTAACTGACTTTGAACGGTTGCGGGAAGATATCGCCTCTTTCCCCATGTGGTGGAAAAATGGTGTTGTCCGGGTGCTTCTCGTTTTTTTCTTTGCCAACGTAGGGTCAGCAGTTGGAACTTATGTTGCGGGTGCTTCCATCGTTCAGCAAATATTGGGGTGATAGTTCACTGTAACAGAAGGAAAGCTCATGGGTGACGGTGATGATGTCCAGGGTGGGTATTCGCGTGATGACTGGGAGCGCCGGGATATAGGGGAAGTGGCTCCTCCGTTTGTGCGGTTGTGGGAGGAAAGGAAGGTTTCCCCATGTAAGGCGATCATACCGGGGTGCGGGCGCACTCCTTTTTTATTTTACACTACACTATATTACCAGCGGTGTATTTTAAATACCCAATATAATAAATTGTGATCGGTCGATGAAGGATCAAAAAAAAACCTACTCTGGAATTTTCCGTGATGGCGGTGCGGGCAATTTAGCAAAAAAAAGGTTTCGCACCCGACGGAAAAAGCTAATGGATGCGGAAGGTATTTTGATGGCTGTTACTGGTGTCCCGTATGGACCCGGGCAGGAAACGGTGTGGGCCTATGCTCATTGTGCCACATACCAGGAGCCTGCGATCATGTACCTTACCGGAGTTAATCAGTCCAATGTCATCCTATTGCTTGATCCCGGCTCCCGTGAGTCGGACGAAATACTTTTTGTTGGTAAAAAGGACCCGTCCAAAGAATTTTGGGATGGGATTCGTTTTGGCGTGGGTGACCCGAAAAGTGTTCAAGAGGTGAAGCGTATTACAGGGATTGAAGATGTTCGTGATATCGCTGATTTCGAGAAAGTTCTTAAGGAGCGCTTTAAGAAACGCAGGAGCAAAAATCTGGGTACGTTGTGGATGCAAGGCAGTAAAGGTAAGAAAGCTGTTGAGATCAATAGTGATCACAATGGAAAGTTTAAAGCCCGGCTGGCTCGTTATCTACGTTCATGGACAGGATCGGCCTCAGGATTGTGCAACATCATGAAAAGCCATTTTGAGCTTCGTCTGCCACTGGATTCTTATGATGTGGCAAATACTCTCATTGCACAAAAAGTTACCGGGCGGGGATTTAGCGAAACTTTAAAAAACTTTTCCCGCTTTAAAAATGAGTATCAGGTGCAGGGTTTTCTTGAAGGGCGAATACTGGAAGGCTCGCCTTATGGCCTAAGTTTCCCTTCGATCATAGCATCGGGCCGAAATGCGACAGTACTGCACTATATGAAGAATGATGACGCTTTTATTAAGAAGGAGCTTGTCCTTCTGGACTTTGGTGTGCGTTGGATGACGATGCATGCTGATATCAGTCGTACCGTTCCTGCGTCTGGGAAATTTAATCCGCTACAAAAGATGTTGTACGAAATTGTGCTGAAAACGCAATCGGCGGTCCAGAGAAAAGCTCGGGCTGGGGTGGCTATCAATGAACTGAATGATTGTTGTTGGGAGTCATTGAGCAGAAGCCTTGATAGCGTGTTTAAAAAAGCAGGTGGCAAATGTAAGTTGAAGTATAAGGATCGCCCTCACGGTGTGAGTCATTTGATGGGAGAGCAGGAGCATGATGGTGACCCGTTTCGCAACTATGCCAGTGAGCCGATGAAGGAGGGTTGGTTGATAAGCAATGAGCCGGGACTATACGGCTCCTTCAGTATCCGCCTTAACGGAAAGTTTTATGATGAGGAAATAGGCATTCGTATTGAAGACAATCTGTTGATCACAAAGACAGGATGCAGAAATCTTTCACGGTCGATACCCAAGACTGTGGCGCAAATTGAAAAACTGATGTCAAACGTTAGAGGCGGGTAGGGCGGTAATTAAATTTCCTTGAGGACGTCAAGCACTTCATCGACATGTCCTTTAACTTTGACCTTTGAGAAAATTTTCTGGATTGTTCCATTTTTATCGATGATAAAGGTAGATCGGACGATCCCCATGAAGGTTTTTCCGTACAACTTCTTTTCCTGCCAGACCCCATATTTATTTACTACTTTTTTGTTTTCGTCTGAGATGAGTTCAAACGGCAGGTCGTATTTGTCGATGAATCTCTGGTGTCGTTCGGGGGGATCAATGCTGACACCAAGGATTACGGTGTTTTTGAACTTCTTGAACTGGTCTCTGAAGTCACACGCCTCAGTTGCACATCCGGGGGTCATATCCTTCGGGTAGAAATAGAGAACGACGTTCTTCTTACCTCTAAAAGAACTTAGCTTTATAGATATTCCGTTTTGACCCCTTCCTGAGAAGTCAGGAGCTTTATTTCCTTCTTTTACCATTGCGCTGCTCCTGAAAATACAATAATGAAAATGTTATTCGATTTTTGCGAGAAGGGTATCTAAGTTTTTATTCACCACGTTGATTTCTTCCAGTAATTTATCTCCTGAAGAGCTTGGATTAAAAGCTGTTCTTGCTTCTCCAAGAATATTCTGGATGGCTATGAATAGTTGTTTTGTGGGATTTTTCCCAGTATCGCATAAGGTCTCAAAACTGCCGACTATCCTTGAGAGTTTGCCGTCAACTTGGAACCCAAGCATCGATTTTTCTTTGAGCTCCTGATTTTGTTCCATGAGAGTCCATACCCCACCTCTGGCCATTATAGTGTCCAGGTCACCGCGCAGATGCACGCTGGCGTTTTGGCAGGGTGAGTTTTCAGCCAGTGCTGTGAATGGAAATAACAGTATGAGTAGTGCTATACAAATGGAAAATAAATTTGATGAATTTTTGGCGAAAAAAGTTCGTGGGTTCTCAATGTCAAACATAAATCTTCTCCACATTTAAAGTGTGAGGCGGCCTCAGTCATTACAGCGAACGCGACGAAAGATGTACTTTGCAGATTTTACCAAGATTTAACAAGATAAGCCTTCAATGTCAAATTAACGTTCTTTTTATTGTGCAGTTTCAGTTTAAAAGAAAACCAGCCTGCAACAATATTAGAGATAAGCTTGTGGGCTTGGGTTTATTTGATCAGATTTTTATATTCGTCCATATTTCTTAAAGGTTCGAATTCTGGATTCGCCTTGATAATATCTTTGACCTTAGGGTTGAGTTTAATGGCGATATCGATATTTTTAAGACCTTTCCCGCGATTACCACTTTTTACATAGGCCTGTGCCAGAAGAATGTGGTGCGTTATGATATCGTCATGCTGGGGATGCGATATTAGAAGGCGCTCTAATATGGAAATGGCTTTGCCGTAGTTGGTGCTGTTGTAGTAGGTGGTTGCTGTATTCAACATACTGGGCAGGTGCTGTGGTTTGATTCTCAATACCAGGCTATACATGGCGATTGCCCGTTTATACATTTTATACTGAGCAAAAATTTCTCCCTTGCGATTCAAAGCTTCACTCGGTTCGATGAAGAACTCTGCTTCTGGAAGTGGACCGGTGCTTGGCCCGGCTTTTTCTGGTAACTCGTCAAGGGTTTGCCGCGCTACTCCATTTGGGTCGGAGAGTTTTAGTGCTTTTTCATAAAATGAACGAGCCAGAGGTAAGTGACCTCGTACAACTTCAATATCACCCAGTTCCTGATACCCTTTGGCCGCGATGACGGAATCTTCTCCCGCCAGAGCAATCATCTCTTTCACCACTTTTTCTGTTTTATCCACGCGCAGGAGAAACCCAGTCAGGCCAATCTGTATTTCTTTGACCTTAAGATCATTTGGCTTTAACTTTGCTGCAGTCTCAATTTCTATGAGTGCGAGACCATATTGGCCAGACTTGTAAAGCGATTTTGATCGGCCGACATGATATTTATGGGGAATGATTTCCAACGGCAGTTTATCAAGCGCATTATTTTCTATGTACTTCATTAATATTTTGGCGGACTCCAGTTTCGGGTGTTCTTTACGGATTTTAAGGATTTTTTCGATTTGATTTTTGGCGAGGTCCGCTTTTTTGCTGGCGGCGTATATGTATGCCAGTTGATACCCCGAGTCCACATCTGTTGGATCAATTGTCAATGCCTTCTGGAATGATTTCTCTGCATCATCATATTGATTCAGGTAATAAAAGTTCATTCCTCTTTCATGATGATATTGCGCGTTGTTCGGGTCCAGTTCTGCGGCTGTCGCCAGGGACTGGTTGGCACCTTTCATGTCCCCGGTTGCTTTCAGAATTTGTGCGTATTCGTAGTGCGATTCGGGTAAGTGGATATGAATTTCTTCGGCAACTCTGCAGGCCTGGAGCGAGAGGTCAGCCATTCCCAAGTTTCGATACACCTCACAGAATCCATAATGAACTCCAGGGTGGCGTGCTTCCATCATCTGGCTTTCATTCAATGCCCTGATCGCTTGCATGTACATGCGCGTTTCATTCAGTATCAGGCCTTTCATTACGTACAGAGTGGCCTGCTTCGGAGATTTCTGCATTTTCTGCTCAATGATCGCAAGCGCCTGTCCATATTCTTTCTGTGTCGCGAGGTCATAGGCTTTCATCAATTCTTTATCTTTTTTTTCATCGGATTGACCGAGATCCCAGAACACTATACTTTTGCTCGGGAAGGTGGCATGCACCTGAAACGGATTAGCGGCACTTATCAGCAATGCCAGTAGGATGGTGATCGAAACTCTTTTCATTAGAACCTCTAGACGATGGTTAATTCAAGTGGCGGACAGCTCGAACGGCTTTGCGGAACTTGGTTTTTTTATGACTGTTAAATCGTTTCCCGGTATTCAGCACGACCCCAAAAGCATTGTAGTTCCCGTTTTCTTCGGCCGACCATAAGGATGCGCTTCCTTTTTCGGCAAAAATAGGGTCCATGTGAATAGTCATACCATCACCCAAAACCCTGCTGTTCGTTTTGTCTGCTTCATATAATGTGGTTAATTCTTTAACTGTTGGTACTTGCCAGTCGTAGTGATCGGCGAATCCTTCTTCGTTCAGTTTGTTGACATATCGGATGCTTTCAAACCAGCTGAGCCAATGACCGTCTTTAAGATACGAGTCCTCTTTCATCCACATGAGGCCGGTTTTGGTGTCCGTGATAGTCAGGTTGCCATTATCCTTGAAACGGTGGTCGGCTGAAAGGGCAGTGTCTGCCTCAACTTGCTGGCCGATAAGTAGCACCAGAACTGAAAGAATCATCAGGCGAATACTGGTTTTTGAGAATACAGGGTTCATCGGATTCAGCCGATCCTTTCTTTAAGTAATTTGTTCACCAGTGCGGGATTGGCCTGGCCTTTGCTTTCTTTCATAATCTGCCCAACCAGGAATCCGAAAACTTTTTCTTTCCCATTTTTGTATTGTTCCACCTGATCGGCGTTAGCTTGCAGGATTTGGTCAACCAGATTTTCAATGGCAGATGAATCTGTTATTTGCGTCATTCCCTTTTCTTTGATGATGTCCTTGGCTGACTTGCCGCTATGGTACATATCCTCAAATACTGTTTTAGCCATTTTAGCGTTTATCGTGCCTTCATCGATCAATTTTAAGAGATCGGTTAAGCCTTCTGGTTTGACCGAGCATTCGTCAATTTCCCGCTCATCATTTTTCAGTTCCCTAAGGAGCTCTCCCATGATCCAGTTGCTGACTATCTTGGGTTTGGGATACAGGGAAACAGACTTCTCGTAATAATCTGCCATTGCGCGCGATGTTGTCAGGACACCGGCATCGTATTCAGGAATTTCATAGTCCAGGGCAAACCGTTCTCGTTTTTGTTCGGGCAGTTCCGGCAGTTTGTCTTGCGTTTCCTGAATCCATTCATCATCAATGACCACGGGAACCAGATCAGGCTCCGGGAAATAGCGATAGTCGTGCGCTTCTTCTTTACTGCGCATGGAGAATGTAACGCCTTTGTTGGAGTCATATAAACGGGTTTCCTGAACGACCTTATCACCTTGCTCCAGAACTTGCGTTTGGCGCTCGATCTCATATTCAATGGCTTTTTGTACAAAACGAAATGAATTCAGATTCTTGGTTTCCGTGCGTGTTCCAAATTCCTTTTGACCCTCGGGGCGCAAAGAGACATTGGCATCGCAACGAAGGCTTCCTTCCTCCATATTGCAGTCACTCACTTCGGCGTAATCAAGGATTGCTTTCAATTGAGTCAGGTATTCACGGGCTTCTTCAGCTGATCTCAAGTCGGGTTCGCTGACAATTTCCACCAGTGGAACTCCTGTGCGGTTGAAATCGACATAGCTCTTGCCCGGATTCCCCAGGTTTTCGCCATGGATCAGTTTTCCCGCGTCTTCTTCCATGTGGATGCGAGTGAGGCCGATTTTTTTTTTAGTTCCATTAACTTGAATGTTTACATAGCCATTCAACCCAAGTGGGAACTCGAACTGTGAAACTTGATATCCCTTTGGCAAATCGGGATAAAAATAATTTTTCCGATCGAACCGGCTCCTCGGCGAGATACTGCAATGGGTCGCCAGACAGGCCTGCATTGCCAGTTGAAGAGCCGTTTTGTTGAGAACAGGCAGGACGCCGGGCATGCCCAGACAGACGGGGCAGGTGCTCTCGTTAGCGGGTCTGCCGAATTCGGTGGGACAGGAACAGAATATTTTTGACTGGGTCTTTAACTGGGCGTGGACTTCAAGCCCAATGACCACTTCATATTTCATTTCGATGACCTGATGGAGTTGGTTCAGGAAAAAGCTAAACTCGAAACCGGAGGATTTCGAGGGTCAATGAATTGCAATAGTTATGACGGATTCAATTGTAATATCCTGATAGGATTCCGTCAACCCCCCCCCACTAGCCGTGGGGGCGATGGCCGGTCATTGCCAATGTGTCCGGTGTTGCTGGATAGTTTCGATGATTCTCCTTTTCGCCGACCCTCCACTTGTTAATGCGCGGTGAAGCCGCCATCGACAGGCAGGGCAACTCCGGTGACGAAAGATGATTCATCCGATGCCAGATAGAGACAGGCGTTGGCAATATCCTGAGGAGCCCCGAATCGTCCAATGGGGTAATCTCTGCTCCATTCTTTCATCAATTCCTCATCGTTCATGAGGCCTTCGGTCATTTCCGTTTTCACAAGGCCCGGACAAACCGCGTTGGACCTGATCCCGACGGGACCATATTCCACGGCCAGGGAACGGTTGAACTGAAGCAAGGCTCCTTTGGAAACATTATATGCCGCCACACCGGGTACTGCGACGAGTCCCAGAATGGATGATATGTGAATGAAGTTGCCGCTCTTACGCTCTATCATGTGCGGAAGCACTCTCTTGGTCAATTGGAAAACGGACCGCATATTAACGTCCATAATGCTGTCCCAATCCTCATCTTTTGTTTCATGGACGGGGGAACCTGTGAACACCCCACCGTTGTTTACAACGATGTCTATTTTTCCAAACGCGTTCAGGGTTTCGGTCACGAGCCTGTCAAGATCGCTGTTATTCGTCAGGTCTCCTGTAACAGCCAGAACCTGTCCTCCAACCTCTTTTGCGGCTGATTCCAATCGATCCTGCCTTCTTCCTATAATAGCGACTTGTGCTCCTTCATCGCAGAATAAACGAGTGCAGGCCAGACCAATGCCGGACCCACCTCCTGTTATGATCACGGTTTTTCCTTCGAGTCTCATAGTGGCTCCTTGAACAATTGATATAGGGATGGTTATAATGACCATGCGGCTCAACTGATATATATGTTCAGCTGGTGAAAGACTATGATAATCCAACCTGTGCCTTGATTGCCAGACGAATCAAATCAGTTACTGGGAAAGCTTACAATATGATAAATATGAAATGGATTTATTATGGATTTGGTGCGTTTATCGGGTTCCTTTGTGGAACGGGCATCAATTTGATTTTCTACATGCTTGAGCAGTCGGGAAACCGAATCATCTCTGACGTGGTTCGTGATTATGGAATGTTTGGTCGTTTTGTAGCGGAAATGGTCAACGCGCTTCCTTTGATGGGGCTTGCTCTGGGAATAGTAATGATACATTGGCTATTTCCCGATGTCGTTGGCAGAAGGAAAGATTCATCTGAGGGAGAAGACAGGCCTTGAGATAATCTCTTGCTGGCGGTAATTTGATGGTAAAATAAGGAAAACACACAGGGAGTACTCTTCAAGTATGCCAAAAAAATTCAACGAAAATCTGGTAAAAGCGATTACAGCGACTTCGGAGGCCGCAGGCATATGTCGGCAGGCAATGATTGATGCCAATGACGATAGTTGCAGGGCAATGTATTCGGCCATTCTCAAAGATTGTGAGAAGCATATGGAGATGCTCAATGGAGAAGTTGAGCTCCATAAAAAGCAAAAAAAATGGGATGCGTAGATGCGGATCTTAATTGTTGAAGATGAAAAAAAGGTAGCCGGGTTCATCAAAAAAGGGTTGGAAGAGGAAACCTATGCCGTTGATGTGGCTTATGATGGAGAAGAGGGGCTGCATCTTGGAACGGAAGGGCATTACGACCTGATCATTCTTGACCTCATGCTTCCCAAGATAGATGGTCTGGAAATTCTTTCTCAGCTGCGTGCCCAGGGTAACGATGTGCCCATCCTTCTTTTGACTGCCAAAGACGCTGTCGATGACAGGGTGGCCGGACTCAACAAGGGTGCGGATGACTATCTGACCAAACCGTTTGCCTTCTCTGAATTGTTGGCGCGTGTGAGAGTGCTTTTGCGTCGCGGCAAAGCCGAAGTCAAGACCATCCTCCAGATTGCCGACCTCACACTTGATCTGGTGAGCCATAAGGTTAACCGGGGAGGAGATGAAATCGAGCTTACCGGAAAGGAATACAGTCTTCTCGAATATTTCATGCGTAATCAGGGCAAGGTGTTGACCCGGACCATGATCGCCGAGCATGTGTGGGACTATAATTTTGATACGTTTACGAACGTCATAGATGTCTACGTCAATCACCTGCGCAAGAAGATCGATAAAGGCCGACAGAATAAATTACTGCATACCTTGCGGGGCGTGGGATACATCATGAAAGATTGAAATGCCATTCACCTCGATTCGTTCCAAATTAACAGCATGGTACGTTCTCCTTCTGGGAACCATTCTTGTGTTGTTCAGTTTCTTCCTGTTTTTCTTCCTCTCAAAGCGATTGTACGAAAGCGTAGACAATTCGCTCACTGTTTCAGCACGTGTTGTGGCTCGCTCAACCCAGATGAGTTTAAACCAGACACCGTTTCCTGGTCTTGACCTGTTTTTTGACCAGTTTATGGGAGGCGGCAACCTGAACAAGTTTTATAAAATTTATGATGGGTCGGGGAACATCGGCTCGCTTTCTAAAAATTTTGACGCGTCACAATTCCCTCTCACTCAATCCGCTTACACGCGGGCATTGGAAGGAAATACTTCCTACGAAACTTTTACTATTTCAGATAATCATCCTATCCGTGTTATCACCATGCCTGTTATTAAGGGTGAGAAACTTATTCATCTGGTCCAGGTGGGGACGTCGTTAAAGGCGGTGATGGATACCTTGAAAAACCTGCAGATTTTTCTATGGACAACAGTTCCCGCAGTTCTCGTTTTGACCGCGTTGGTCGGACGCTTTATGGCCAAGCGCGCGCTTAAGCCTGTGTCGAAGATCACGCAGACTGCGAAGGATATCGGCTCGGGGGCAGACCTCAGTAAACGTATTCCTGTTCCAGAGGCCAAGGATGAGATCGGACAATTGGCGCTCACTTTCAACACGATGATGGATCGTCTGGAAAGCTCTTTTTCGCAGATGCGCCAGTTTAGCAGTGATGCTTCCCATGAACTTCGTACGCCTTTAACCGTTCTGAAAGGACAGAGCGAACTCATCTTGGGAAAGGAGAGAAACCCTGAAGAATATCAGGATGTGATTTCCAGTAACCTTGAGGAAATCCAGTATATGTCGAAAGTCCTCGAAGATTTGTTTCTACTTTCAAAGTCTGACGAAAATCAGATTGTCCTGGATTTTAAACCTGTGGACCTCAGCCTTCTCATAGAGGAAATATGCAAACACGCGGAAATCATTGCTTCGGAGAAGAATATTCGGGTTGTTATCGCCTATCTTGAACGAGTGCAGATAAACGGTGACCCGGTACGTTTGCGGCAGATGATATGGAATGTGATTCAAAATGGGATCAAGTACACTCAGCAGGGTGGAGAAGTGAAAATATTTGTGCATGAAAAGGAGGATGTCGTGATACTGACCGTTCAGGATAACGGCATTGGCATTTCGGAAGACGACCTGCCGCTTATTTTTAACCGATTCTACCGAGTCGACAAAGCACGATCAAGGCAAGTAGGAGGAACCGGACTCGGGCTCAGCATTTGCAAATTTATTGTGGATGCCCATAAAGGGACTATAGATATAGAAAGCAAGCTTGGTGAAGGAACCAAGTTCAAGATCAGCCTACCTAAAATGAGTATTTCAAATCCGCAAGAGGTGTAGCCAGTTTTTATATATTGACTTTGCACGATTACGTTCCTGTTGCTCGGTGGCAACAAGGGGATCCTGGTTTGAAACGAGCTGTGCCATGCCACTTGGTTGATGGAAATGGTGGCATGGCAAAAAGTAAAAACAGGCTCCGAGGAGGGGTGATTAGCTTAATCCAAGGCGTTTAGCTCGTGCTCGATCCGAGGCTGAGTTGAAAGGCGTTCCACCGTTTTCCTGATCGTTCGGGTCTGCGGTGTTTTCGAGGAGGCCGATAGCAAACTCTGCGTCAGGATCGAGGTCTGGAGTGTTTTCTTTCTCGAGTCCGAAAGCTCTGCCGCGTGCTGGAACTAATTTGTTGTTCCGGTCAGCGGATTCAGAATCGGCGTCATCCAACTCAGGAGTTTCATTGAGAGACGGATTGCTGTTGGTATTCTTCTGCGTATTATTTTCATTGTTCTGACTGGTCAAGCCAATGTCAGGTTTGGTCAGCCCTGGAGCCAATTCAACTTCAGAGTCTCGGTCTGGAGTATTTTTCTTTTCGAGCCCAAAAGCCTTGCCACGCGCAGGAACCAGTTTGGTTGGTTTTTCTGAGTTGGACTTTTGATCATCGCTTACGTTTTGTCCGAATTCAACTCCCCCGACACCGACTGAAGCAGTGTTGGGTTGAGGTGCCTGTGTTATTTTATTATATTGTGTCAATTGTGTGCTTTTTTTTGTGCTTGGTGGGGAGGTTGGTGCTACTGAACCCAGACTAGAGGACGGTGGACCCAGGCACGGTCACCGGTACTGTCTTCGACATGGACCCATGAGTCTTTTATTTTCAATACTTTCATGGAAAAGTACTTGTCGATAGGGCTCCATTCGACTTTGGGGAATTTAGTGCCGGGGCCTTTACGCAGGTTGGTTTTATTATTTTTAATAATTGCACACATATAGCTTTCTGTGGTGAGTTTTTGATATACCCAGTAAATATCGCCGTCTAAATCCTGTATTCTCAGCCAACTGCCTTTTCGCCCCAGCCGCTTGAAGGGCATGTATTTAAACACAGTCCACAGTTTCTCAAAATGCTTACCTGGGCCTTGGCGAAGGTTTGCCTTTTTAGCTTTTATGCACAGTGCCTCCGCTGTTGCTTCCAATGACAGAAGTCCCGCGAAAGCAAGGGAACAAGCCAAGATGAGAAGAGTTTTACTTTTTATTTTTGAAATAGCTGGTAATTGCATGGGTATGATCAAGTAAGGTTCTATTTTTCAGTCATTTATCATACCACATAAAACCGGGTTGATGAATTTTTTCCGGTGAGTTCACAGGGGCGCTGATTTCGTAAAATACTTTTTGGCCGGTATCCTTGACGGTCTCGGTATCTTTAATTACCATCTTGCTTAACAATACTTCCAAGAGGTTTTCTCTCTGCCAGATTTAGCAAACTTTGAAACCCCCATGATTCTTATCACTATCTTCCAGCTCTTTCTAATTGTCCTTGTCGTGCTTTACCTCTCTGTCAATATGATCTACCTCGTCAAGGTGGTACCGGTTGAGGATGAATCGGTTGACTATCCTTACCTGTCTGTATGCATTCCGGCTCGCAACGAGGAGAGGGATATTAAAGCTTGTGTCGAATCATTACTGCATCAGGATTATCCGGAGTTTGAGGTGATCGTTGTAGATGATAACTCAACAGATGAGACAGCGGAAATTGTTTACTCAATGAAAGCGCAATATCCGAATCTGGTATTTGTTCCGGGAAAACAATTGGAGCCGGGCTGGTTTGGGAAACCTTACGCGTTGTATCAGGCATATAAGAAGTCACGCGGCAAATACTTGCTGTTCACTGATGCCGACCTCATCTATCAGCCGCAGGCATTGAAGTCTGCCATGCACACTCTGATTTCCAGGGACCTCGATTTACTAACACTCATGCCGGCGGCGATATTCGGCTCGTTCTGGGAGAGGGCGGTTCAACCTGTCATATTCGGATTCATCGCCGCCCTCACACGATTCAGGAAAATTAATAGTCCGAATCATGATAGTGCTATGGGATTCGGCGCTTTTCTCCTGTTCAAGAAGGAATCCTATCAGCGGATTGGTGGTCACCTCAGTGTCCGCCAGGAAATTCTGGACGACGTCATGCTGGCGAAAAATGCAAAGCGTAACGGACTTTCCATGTTGGTCGCGGATGGGAAACGTTTGTTTTCAATTCGTATGTATCATTCGTTGGAGGAAATTTGGGTCGGCTGGCGCAAGAATATGTTTCTGGCAATGAAAGGTTCGGTGATAAGAACGTTCTATTATGTAATTGTGATCCTTTGTTTTGTCCTGACTCCGTATATCGTGGTGATAGGCAATTTGTGGGTAGGTACGGGGGGAATCTGGGTAGGGAGTGCGTTGTTCGGGCTAATCCTCACTTTAGTCACGGGACTGGCATTGTGTCGTCAGTTGAACCTGGAAAAG
>PVBE010682667.1_pt1 | contig 64799 bp, 99 predicted proteins | sample 1631181 | NCBI WGS metagenome assembly PVBE01 (sample SAMN08397723, study PRJNA350692) | Marine metagenome, whole genome shotgun sequencing project. | isolation source: water | place: Pacific Ocean | collected 2012-04
AATTTTGATATCCCCCGATAAGGTAGCAGCTCAGTATTGCAGTTGCATGCGTCTAAACTTTCCACAGATGTACGAGGATGAGAAGTTCATTGAATGGCTGAACAAAAGTCTGAGCAATACAAATAACGGAAGCCGCCCCGCTACCTGGCATACCGGTGGAAGGCCAAATGACTATTCGGATATCTTCATCTGGTATGACCACGGAGAAGGATCGGACTCTGACATGCCGACACATTGTTGGGATGCCTTGGTAAAGATTGCTGACAAGGAAGGATTTAAAAACGGGATGATATGGTTAACAAACCTGGAGTCGTAACTGTTGTAGCAAGGGGAGGAGGCTTGGAAGGCGTTTACCTTCGTACTACCAACAGGCCCTGCTTTGAAGGATGCAGGGGTAAAAGAGTTTCCGTTCGGTGGCCTGATGGATCCATTTCCTATCCCTGCACGGCGGGGATGGACATGGAATCCTTCGCTGATGAGCATATTTGGCTGATAACATAAGGGAGGCGTGGTAATGCATAGACCAGAACTGGACGATCTTCCTGAGTTTGAAGAGGGGAGATCATTTCACAACAACAGCCTTTTCCTCTACAGCTTCGAGGATGGGAACCAAGTAGAAGGTCCCTACTTCGCCTGGCAGTTCCAGAATGCTGGATGGGATGCGCTCTCAATCGGAAAGAGAGCTGAGAGGGAAAGCGTTGCGGAACGCAATCGGGACCTGATGACGGAGGACGAGTGGCTTGAGAAGTACGAGTACGATTGCCTGCGGGCTGGTCCGTTCCCCGAGGATTGGGAAGCTGAGCCGGAGTACTACGAAGATGTGGCGTACCGGGATGGGTTGTTCCCCGGTCCGAGCCAGTACGGGTGGCGCGGATGGGCCTTCACCACCGCGTGGTATGATCGTCTACTCCTTCAAGCGCGACACGAGGCGGGGATCATCAAGGAATATCTTGAGGACGGATTAGCGGTTTGTGCTGATTGGGAAGGCGGGCCGGTTCCGCTTCCGTTTCAGGCGGGAGGCTCCCTGTGAAAAAGAAGGCAAAGAAAAAGAAGCCAGTCCCCACGCTTGAGAAGGAGACCACCAACTGCGCGAAATGTTCCTGGGATGGGACCAAGCCTGACGTCTACAAGAAGATGACTTGTCTTGGCTGTTACGAAGTCTTCCGGCTTTGTAGCGGCTGCTTTCCTGGAACGACTGCCTGCTCAGAGGAATGCCAGGCCAAGCATCGGGAGAACGTGAACCTTGATCTGAAGAAGGGGATCCAGACAGATGGCACAAAAGATCTGGGCCCACTTTTTGACTGAGACAAATCAAGATCTGTTAAAAACTTTGCTCGGCTCGGCGTGGTTTGGCCCTGCTTCGTGTTGCAAAGCACTCTGAAGCAAATCAAGGCAAGGTTTCCATTATTCATTTCTTAGCAGTGCATAGCAAAGGGAAGCGCTGTATTTTGGAGCGGAGTAAGGCAAAGCAAGGCAAGGTTTTCATTATTTAAGGGAGGACGGATGACTAATCCAAACGAGAAGTCACGGGAAGAGAAGATGAAGGAAGTGATTGATGGGGCGAAGAGGGTTGACGGGGAAGAGATGAACTTGGAGGACAAGCTGAAGATTGCGAAGCATGCGCCCGATGTGCTGGATTGGGCGGAAAAAACCATGAAGGAGATTCGAAAGGATCCCAAGCCGGAGAAGCTGGAAGACTACGAGGTGACTTCCTGCGTGCTGGATTGCAGTTGGGGTCCTGCGGAAGGAGGGTCTCTCAGCAAGGGAGGTTTGAAGATCCAGTGGGGAGTGAAGGGGGTTGGATTCGGAGAGCTGGATATCTGGATTACATCGGAGGGCAAACTGCGGGCGGACAGCGAAACCATGGGGAGGGATTTCGCGAAGCTGATCATGTGTGCGCTGATGGACCGCGTGGAGTTTATTTCCCCGAAACTTGAAGCGATTACGAAGGAAGAGCATGGGATGGATTCCCATGCAGATATGGATGAGGAAGAATGATGAAAAGGGAAGCGAATAAGAGTGTAGTCAAGCCCCGGTTCCTGGTTACCTGGATGAAGACATGGGAGGAGCGAGGAGAGTGCGTAGTGACTGGTGAAGAAGGAGACCTTGCTGGAAATGTGTCGTCACGCTTTAAGAAGGATACTATTGCGTCATGTGAAGGGGAGATGCACAGGGCGTCCAGTTATGACGAGGTGAAGACCACGGAGGTGGACGAAAGTAGGTTAGGGGATGATGAGATGGAGCAGACCGCCTTCCGAAGAGCTTCTGAATACAAGGATCTTCTGGCAATGGTGATTCGCCAGATCCAGTGTGATCTCCAGATGCGGGACGAAGCGGCTATCGAAGAGCTGTTGTGCAAGCTCCCTCATTCTGCATTACAGAGTTATCTTCCTGTTACAGAGGAGACAAAATGAAGCTACCGGATGGATGGAAACAGGCAAAGCTGGGCGAGCTCCTTGACCCGGAAACCCGCAGGAAGGTTGACCGGATTCTCCAGAAGGGGGGAGGGACGCGAGAGCTCCTCCCCATCCTGGCACCGCATAGCGAGGCCCTTGAACAGAAAGGTGTTGATTCACGGTTCTTGGCTTATGCGATCATTTACGAAAAGAATCAAAGGGGGAAGAGCTGATGGGAAAGAAGAGAGAGTGGAGAAAAGTAACGACCAAGCCGGACGAGACGATTATCTGGGGAGTGGCAATGGGGCTTGGGATCTTGATCATCGTGTTCATGGTTGCATGTTGAGGAGGAAGAATGAACTGCGAACGTTGTAACAAGAAGACCATCGTGCATACCATGTCCATGTTCAACGTGGAGAACATCTGCATGACATGCAAGGAAGAGGAGAGGAGGCATCCTGACTATGAGAAAGCAAGGGTGGCGGAAGCGAAGGAGGTTAAGAAAGGGAATTACAATTTCAAGGGGATTGGGTTTCCGAAGAAGAAGAAGGAGGAGGAGGATTAGATGAGTTGTCCCCGATGCACGTCCGATGCGCCACTCTCCACCCAGAAGATCAACATGGTTGGAGAGAAGGTGAGCATGTGCGAGAACTGCAAGAAGGAGTGGACGGAGATCGCAGCCCTCTTTCGGGGTTACTGGTCCAAGGTTCATGAGGGGGTTCTCTCCAAGAGGAAGTATGAGGAGTTGATGAGACTTTTCCTAAATGCCTCCCCCCGGGTTGGTCCTTCTGAGCGGAAACATTTCGCGAAGACGGGGGTGGTGTGTCTGAGCAAGGAACTGTCCCGTCTTCAGGTTAATCGTCTTGAGTACAATGAGCTGCTTGTGACGAAACAGGATTATGCCTGGGTTGCGGGGGTGTTGGGGGCGGGTAGTTCTGGTGGTAGTATCTCGGGATTTCTTCCAGGGGAAGGGTCTTGTCGTTTGGGTAAGGGTTTTCGGAAGGATCTGATCCCTCCCCTTGAGGATTTTCTTGGGCCTTACAAGGATGGTTTTTCTTGTTCCAGTGAAGTGTGGAAGTCGATAGAACCTTACATGTTTTGTAGCCCTGCCAAATGCAAGAAGGATGAACACCCGGAAGAGCTCGTAGAAGAAGAAACAACCTGGGCTTGGTTTGCCGGCTGCTTCGACGTGGAGGGAGAGCTCTTTAACAGCCCTCTCAATGCCTGTACTCCAAAGGTGAAGGCAAAGTGCAAGTGGCGAGCTTTGGCTTGGCAGACTTTCTTCGGTTCCCCTGGAAAGAAAACGCTCATGGGAAAAACTGTCCTGGATGATATTGAGTTCTTCATGGACAAGATTCCTCCCTACTTGGCGGAACGAAATCAGGCAAAGCTTGAATCAACTTTATCGTGAGCAAGGCTTGGGACTGTGATGTTCCGTACTGCTAAGTTATGCATTGCCTGGTATCGCAAGGTTAGGTAAGGCAAGGTAGTGCACCGTTTACATTATTCATTAATGCGCATGGAATGGTTGGGTGACGTGAAGTATGGCCACGCTGGGTGGAGCATTCCTTCGCGCTGTAAGGCAAGGCAAGGTTTCTTTTATTCATTGAGTGCATAGCATACCAAGGCAGGTTATTGCGTGGTTTGGCCCAGCTGTGTGGAGCAGGGTTCAGCTCCGCAAGGTGGCGTAAGGAAAGGCAAGGCAAGGTTTCCATTATTAATTTTTACGATGCCGGGTAAAGCGTGCCATGGCATTGCTGCGCTATGCTGCGTGCTATCAAGCAAGGCAGGGTCATGCAAGGTTTTAATTTTTAACGTAGAAACATAGAGAGGCACGGGTGAGTTCCAACCGGTTGGTTACCCTACGATTCACAGCTGCTTGTCCTGTCCTTGGGAGCCCATGGAAATGGGTAGGGCTAACGCCCACAGCTGGATCCAGGTAACGCCGGGTAGAGGAACCCTCCGGGGGACGGATGTGAGGGCATCCGTTCCCTCTTAAGAGAAGGAGGGAGAAGAACTTGGCAGACGTGCCTGCAGGAAACATCTTCCAGGTAATACCCCATAGAGGGTGTGCTTGAATGAGGATGGTCCTGTGACCCGTGTCTCTCTATGTTTCTACATATTCTTAGTGCGATGCTTAGTATTGCAGCTCGGAGCGGTGCGGCGCATAGCTGGGCGACGTAAGGCAAGGTTGTACTTTTTGACGTGCATAATTGATACTCTTAGCGGTGCGATGCGAGGTGAACCACAGCTATGCGGTCGGGTGTCCTGTAATGCAAGGAAAAGCAAGGTTTTATTTTTTGGAGAATTGAATGGGAATCTTCAGACACGTTTTTGCAAGCGCATTCGGGGTGGGGGATGAGGACATTAAGATGGTCTTCAACGCCGTACTGAAGAGGCTTGATAAGAAGGAAGAGAAGGTGGATCCCAACTGGAAGAAACACACTTCGATAGTCTTGGTAGCCGTTCTGGAAGAACTTCACGAGCAGGACGTCGCTTCCAATGAAACCCTGGCGGAACTCTTCCGCAAGATACACGAGTGGGGAAAAGAATCTGAATAATGCTTAGTGGTGTCAATGCATGGTATAGCTTAGCTGTGTATAGTTGTGTTGTGTAATGCAAGGTAAGGCAAGGCAAGGTTGCCATTAATTCTTCCTCCCCTCTACTTTTAGAATATGGACCTCTCCCCCAGTGTGGGGGAGAGAGAGGGGGGGTAATATTGAATGCCTTGTGACCCGGTGCGCAGCGACGCGAACCTGAGCAAGGAAAGGCAAGGCAAGGTTTCCATTATATTTTCTGCACTGAGTTGCTGTGCTTGGTGACGCGTAGCTGAGCCAGGTGATCCTACGCGAGGCTGGGAAGAAAAAGGTTGCGGTGCTTCGCTCTGCACGCTTATGCATAGCCGCGCAGTCTCCGGAAATGTGATGCAAGGTTTCACTATTCAACATTTACGTTTTTCTTTTTTAGAGGAGGCCCTATGAAGCTCGTATCGGTAAAACGCGCAGAGGCATTTGAACGCGCACAGAAGAAGGCTCGTTATCTTAAATCTCTTGGGAACGAGGTATGGGCGACACACCAGCTTGCGAAGTTGGATGCATTGCTTGGAGTAGATATTGGCGCATCCAAGGAAAGGAAGCAATTGAAAAAAATGATTAGTTAGATGCATGGAATTGCTAGATGAGGCGTTGTGAAGCGTTGCTGTGCCGTGTTCTCTACTGCAATGATTTGGCATGGTCAAACCCCGGTACGGGAAACCGTCCCCGGGGTTGTTTTTTATGAGAGGACTGAATGCAGATTTTGATTCTATACCTTGTGTATCACTGGCTCACTTCTCTTTGGATTGAAAACTCGTCTTCCCCATTCATGGTTGAAAGCCTGGAGGGGTGGCGAGAGGAATTGGAAAAGAGAGACCTTGAGGAAGGATACCTCGTTACCCTTGATCCGATATCTGAATGGGAAAAGGAGAACCCACAGTTCTTACCGTAAGGAGGAAAGAATGGAGTTGATTCCAGCGGACTGGAAGAAAGACTTCTCGCTGATTTATAAGAAAAATCGTTTCAGCGTCTTTGGTGATGTCAAGACCAGGAGCTATTACTTCAACCTGGATGGTGGGGAAGCCGTTGTAGGAGGAGATGAGGAACTTGATGAGCTGTTGGGAATTGTTAAGACCGCCATAACGGCCGATCAGGCAGTTCGAGACAACCAGGAATTATCCAGGTGTCAGGCCTGCAACAGGTTGTACGTAGAGGGAGAGATGGTTCCCTTGGAGGAATTGAAAAATCTCCTGGAGAGAATTACTCCGGGTGAGCAGGTTCCTTCGGGGGAATGCCCTGATTGTGGCGCACTTTGCCACATTGTTGATAGTCCATTTTTACAGGAAGGAGAGTAAATGACGAAATCCAGGGTTCACAAAATCGAAGGCAAACTCAGGCGTGGAGTGTTGGCGTGCGAAGATCTCGACTCCAAGACCATGGGACAGACGGCCGGCTGGCCCTTGGGAATCAAGAAGGAACAGAAGTTGGCAAAAAAGAAGAGAGCGCGCAGGGATGCTCTGCGGGAGGCGAGCGAGTATGAACGCAACAGTTGAGGCTCCTGCTGTTGAGGAGAAAAAAGAAAAGGTACCCATTTGTCCGGTATGTGGATCCAACTATGTACCCCGTATGGAGCATTGGAAAAAGTTCCCGATTCACTACTTTGCGTGCCCCAATGCTCATCTTTGCCCTTTGATTCCATCTGACGGGAGTAAGAAAAGTGAAGTTGCTGACAAAAGAGCTTGAAGATCGTTTCGTCTCCCTTGGCTGCCAAGACGGCAAGGGAGATGAGGCGGTTGTTGTGGCCAAGTACTTTACTCCGGATTCGAGCTGGACGTGGTATGCGACGGAATTTGAACCTGGACAAAAGGTTTTCTTTGGCCTCGTAAAGGGGTTGGAAACGGAGCTGGGCTACTTTGCTCTTGGTGAGTTGGAGTCAGTCAAAGGTCCCCTTGGCCTCCCGATTGAACGGGATCTTTACTGGAGTGAAAAGACTGTCGGAGAAATTAGAAAGGAAAACCAGGAGGATTGATGAAGAAAGTAGGAAAGGTAAAGGCAAAAAGCCTGCGCTCCTTTGCCACGAGAGGAACCAGGTTTGATCACCAGTGTATCGTGGTCACTTCTATTCGCGGGGCCAGTTACCTTTTAGATGTAAAGCATATTGCCGATCTTCTTTCGTGCAGGGTGAAGGAATTCGAAGTGAGAAAGGCAACCACCTATCTTCACCTGGTGCCGGTGAAAGGCCGGCCTTTTGCCTAAGATGAAGATGTACAAATGGATTCTTATCCTCCTCCTTATCCCTCTGGATATCGAGGGGGGCTGTTCAAACAGGGTTGATTTGAAAGGAGAAAATGTGGCAGCAAAGAAAATCCGCCTCGGAGAGATTGGCGTGGATAGCGGACAGGCCATGATCTGTGATCCCACTTACATCTCAAGTGAGTGGATTGAAGAGAAATACAAAATGTCTCCCCCACCCAAGGTTCTACATTTCGAAACCAAGAAAGCTTACGAAATGGGGAAAGATTTCCAGACGTATGATGCACCCTTCAGGGATGGTAAGTTTTTCCGTCCTGAAGATTATAAGGAGATCTTTGGTGAAGAAGGGATGGAGGAATACAGCCTGAACAGCCTTCTCTCTTCCGGAGTCTTCGGCCATATTCCAGGGCCAGTCCATGAGTCAGCTGACTTCAGCTTCAACGGCTGTTGCCAGGTAACTCTAAACAATCCCAACCGGGGTGGCCAGCTTAACTACAAGCTGGGTCATGCGGGAGCGGGCGTTGTGTTCAACACTGGAGTGGGAGACGGATGTTATCCCGTCTACGCGTACCTGGATGATGTCCCTGGATGGGGAGTCCGGGTTGTAAAAATCGAAGTGGATTTTACAGAACATCCTCTTCTTTAAGCTTCTTTTAGCGTCATTCTTTATGGAATGAAGGAGGTGGTATTCAATGCCAAGAGATGGTTCCTGGTGTATTTCAAAACCAACATGTTGTGAAGGAGACTGAACATGCCAGAGGTTCCCAGTGAGGAAGGATCGAAGCCTTCCAAAGAACCCTTTAAGACACGCGTATGGATTGGTGACAAGTACGTTGCCTTGACTTCTGAACAGAACGAGGCACGTACTAAAGTGCGCGTTCAGGTTTTGGTCGGCTTTATGCAGGAGGAGGCGATCACCAATCCAAGTTACAAGGGGGAGATCACGGATGCTATCCGGGCCAAGTTCAAGGTGGCGTTTCCCAAGGATAGGCATCCATACGCTCCCACGGAAGGTGTAATCAAGGTGGCTCAGCAGAAGCTGGGGCATTCTCACCAAACCACTGCTCCCAAGCTGCCTCACATGGCAGCAGAGCTTCGTGGTGATGTGGGTCCAGATACCCAGCGTATTTCTGCGCGGGCCCAATACCATCGCGATCTCATTGCCACGGTTGATGAGCTTGGCAAGAAATCCAATCGACTTGAGTCGGAAGTCAAAAGACTGAAGACCAGGAAGAAGGATTGCAGCAAGTGCGCTACCAAGGATGCGCGGTTGAAAAAGAAGGACGAGGAAATCGCAAAGCTCAAGCGTGCGTACAGCAAGTTCCAGACTGGAGTTGGGTCCACTGGTAACGTCCAGAAAGACCAGGATAACCTGAATCGGAAAAGGCGAAAGTATGGCCTTGACAAGTCGGCAGGTACTGAGCCTGATTCCGATGGCGGCCCTGTTCTTGCGTGATCTATGATTGATTTTCACAACCCTAAAAAGTGAGGTTCCACATGAACGACGAACAAGATCCTCTTGTTCCAAAATCGTCCTCCCTTCCCATCCCTCCAGAGCCGGTCACCAGTGACTTGACCAGGAGGAGAACAGCGGAGAAGAAAGCGGAGGGCGAGCGCCGGAAGGCGTGGTTAAAGTCCCAGATTGAAGAGAAGCTTCAAACCAATTCCTCTTTCAACGGGGTTCCCACGGCAGAAATGCGGGCGGCGTATCGAACTCTCTGGCCCTGCAATTTGAACGGGGAGCAGGTAACCGCTCAATTCAATCCCCCCGCTTCCCTGATTAACCAAGTCCTGAGAGAGTTGGGAGTGTCTAAGGGAGGAAAGAAGGCCGCGAAGCGGGTGAAGGAAAAACCAGTTTCCGTCCTTAACGCTTTCGGACTTTTGCAGACTGCCAACGAACACCTTAGTGCGCTGAACGAGAAGCTGGAAAACTCGATCGGATCTTTGAAGGGCGAGTTACAGGATTTTCGAGATGTGCTTGGCTTGAAGAAAGGAGAAGGAGCCAAACACTTTGAAAAGCAGGTAGCTGCTATTCAAAAAGAAACGAACAAAATGATTTCCAAGAAACGAAAGTAATTCCGAAAGAGCAGGCTGCACACCACCTTTCGGGATGGTTCCTATCATCGTTGCACGTTTAAAGAGTATATAAATAGATCTACTCTCGGAGCTATTTTAGTTCCCTCTGAGTGGAAAATTATCAACTCGTAAAAACTGTGCATATGTATAAGGAATCTTTTATCGTTGAAGAAAGGGGTTTATGTGCCAGTGCGCACTGCCCAAAAGGAAACGAAAAGGAGATTCTAATTATGTCTAGCTTATTGTCAACTTCGGGACCCGGAGATCTCCAAGGGAAGATAGCAAAGGACAAGAGGCGTCACGAAGCTCATTTGCGCGACGAAGAGCGCAAAAAAAGAAGCCCAAAAGAGCAGCTTGACATTCTTGATACAAAGCTTGGCGTTGGAATGGGCGCCAAGAAAGAACGAACACGCTTGCTCAGGCTGATGAAGGAGACTGCAAATGCCCACGGCAAAAAGAAAGGCAAAGAAGAAAAAGCGGAGTAAGAAGTCTCCCAAGGAGGCGGAAGTAACCATGAGGGGCACTGTCCAGGTGGAATTCGAAGTCCAGTTTCTAGCTGCGAATTACGATGAGGCCCTGGAGAAGGGAGAGAAGCTGGTTAACGAAATGTCCCTCAGTGCCCACCCTGATTGTGAGTTTGGATATTTTACCACGGCTAACGATGTGGAGGTTGATGACCTTGACGCCGAGGAGGAGGATCGGTGCGCCAAGTGCGGACAACTAGATGAGTTCGACGGTGGGGCAGAGTACTCCGTATCTAAGTTTGGGACAAAAGGGTTTGAGGCCAGCAGCAATGCTGGCCTCCCCTACCCAGCTGGGGAGTACATCTGTACCAAGTGTATTGGAAGCCTTAGCCGAAAGGAAAAGGCTGCGTTATGGACAAGTGGAAGGCTTCGATCCTTCCTCATAGGAGGTTCCCATTGAGTTGGTATGACGAAATGCTGTCACGGAGCAAAACACAGGTAAAGGATATTCCTGAACTTGTGGAGCAGCTTGTAAAGATGGAAAAGCTGAAGAAGGACTGTGTTGTTCCGTTGGACCAGATGAAGTTCAGCCTGGATGAGGCTGAACAGTTTCGGGGCGGCGACTCTTCCCCGAAAGTTCCCACCCTTCACCTTTCCATCCAGGAAAAGGATGAAAAGGGAAATCCGAAAGGAGATCCGGCGACCTATCCAATTGAGCCGCAGGCGCTCACTTATGTATCCAAGACCTTGGATATCCCCAAGCAGTACTTGGATCGGATGATCTACAGCCTTCCTGAACTCGCAGTGGAATCCACCAACGAGTGGTTGAACCACATGAATGAAAAGAGGAAGGGACAGACCAGGTTCATAAGGTTAATGGAAGGTTGGGTCAGGGGATTCCTTTCCCCCAGGTTTCGGGCGTTGGATCACCTTGCTCTTGTCACCCAGATTGTTCAGGTGGTCACCGGACAGGATGGGGAGAGTGGAAAGGCTGAGCCGTGGGCCCGTGGTGCAAGGTCAGTCAACTGGTCGTTGACTCCAAGCAACCTGCATCTTTGCCTGGTAAACCCGGCCATCTGGGTTGACTTGGAAAACCTGGACAAGGGTGTTCAGACGGATTCTCCAGATGACGCAGAAGTCATGAGACGTGTCTTCAGGAAGGGCCTGGCCAACGATACGACTGATTGGACGGACAGCGTTGTCTATCCTTCTGTCCGCGCTTCCAACAGTGAAACAGGGTTTGGAGGTTTGTATCTGACCCCTGGGTTGTGCGAAGGTTTCTGCATCAACCTTAATTACTACGGTACACAGCTCAAAAAGTACCACGTTGGAAAAGAGATGGAAGCGGGAGAGTATTCTGCCAAGACCTACGAAAAGATGAATGAGGTCATCTTCGCCCAGGCTGGCGATGTTACCCGGCAGATGTTTGAGCCGGAGAACTTCCTTATTCACTGCAAGAAGTTCAAGCAGCTGGAAACGGTGACGGTGACCAACATCACGGATGCCGTGGACAACATCGTCAAGATCCCCGGCCTCACAGAAGGGTTGAGAGATGATATCCTGGCGAAGTATGCCGGGTACAAGCAGGTGAGGAAGTCAGAAACTGACAATCTCTTCAACCTGAACTCTGCCCTGACAGACGTGGCGAAGTCGGTGGATGCCGACACGGCTGTCATTCTGCAGGATCTGAGCGGTACCATGGTTCAGCAGAAAAGGCTGGTCCTTGCCTAACTAGATCCCTCTGTAGGGCGCCCAATGGGGAGGCACACTCCCCTTGGGCGTCCGCCCAAATTTCACAAGGCTCTGAACGGCAATGCAGAGTCTTCCCCGGCTTTGTAGGGAACGGCAAGGTAAGGTTTTGTACTTCAATGTGTATCAAAAACTGTTGACTTTTTAACTGGTTAACCCATTCTGGAGGTGTGTATGGAAGATGCGATGGTGCTTAGAGGAAATTATCGCGGAGGTGCCCCCCTTCCGAAGGAAGGTGAAGAGGAGTTTGAATTACCTTTTGCGCTGCTGTGCAGTGCCTCAGGGTGCTCAAACTTCGCTTCCCGGAGCCCGGCCTGTCAGCGTATATGTAGTTGGCACCGGAAAGAAGGAGGCAATAATGGAAACCCATCAGTGTTCCGCAGGGACTCAGTGGACCCTTAATAGGGAGAATTACCCAAAGGTAAACCTGCTGTGTGGTACTTGTGGAAAAGAGCTTCGGAGTATCTATTTGGACGATTTAGAAGGTGAAGACCTTGAGTTTTTTGCCCGTGTTTTGAAGCTTCACAAAAAGCACAGAAAGGAAAAGTATGGAGAGGATGCGGAACCTGGAGATGAATGAGGAGGATCTTTATGAATCCAAGGACGACGAAGAGGATCTTGAAGGAGATGACGATTCCACCGAAGAAGATCTCGGGGATGACGACGAATATGATGACGAAGCTGACGAAGATCTTGGCGATGACGACGACGAGGATCTCGAAGGCGATGACGAAGAAGAAGAAGACGACGGATCTCTTGAAGGAGACGAAGACGAAGAAACCGTAGAAGGTCCTGCAGAAGAGTTGGAATCCGAATCTGAGGAGGAAGAAGAAGGTGACCTTGAGGATGTGGCTGAAGAAGAAGAAGAAGAAGAAGACCAAGATGAACTGGATGCATTAGAAGACGAAGAAGAAGAATACATAGACTAAATTTCCCCTCTCTACAGAAGTCCTCCGGAGTTAGTTCTTCGGAGGGCTTCTTCATATATAGGTAGTATGGCAATACCCCAAGTTTCCATGGTTTTGCGTCAACTGGCTTGCAATGGAAGAAGCTCGGTTAACGCAGGCAGATTGAACCAGTCTGTGTGAAATATGTTTCCGAGGAAAGATGGCCTCCCTTCATACGAGAGCCGGCTGCAGATGACTTCATTAAAGATGTCTTTAGTTTACTTTAGACTTCTTATGAACTCACCAGCTTAGCTCACAGGGGCCAGCTTTTCTTTCCGAAGCATACCAACACGTTCTTAAAAATAAGAGTGAACTAATCTGATGAGTTCATAAGAAGTCTAAAGTAAACTAAAGACATCTTTAATGAAGTCATCTGCCAGCCGGCGCTCGTATAAAAGAACTCAGCATTGAAACTGGGGTAAAGCTAAAATCTTCCATGGTTTTTGTTCATCGATTCCGCAGACATGCAAGGAGTCGAAAGGACGGCCGGATGAAACCATCCGGTTGGAAAAAAGTTAGGCGACAAAGTCAGGCCGCAACCAGGTGTGCACATGTCTTCGTAAGTACTAACAAGTTGATTGACTTAATGAAACATCAATTAACTAAAGTACAAACTGAAGACCAGACACGCATGCCCGCAGGTTAACCTTACGTTGCTTAACTTTAAGCCTGCTCTTCCAGCTAATAAAGCTGAGAGCAGGCTTTCGTTCCCCTGAAGATCTCCGATCTCCAGGAGAACTGTAGCCAGCACTACGGTCTGATCTCGCAGCGCAACGCTACGAGCTCCGACTCCAGCTGCAAAGTTTTTTGCAGCTGGACATCTCAAGCTCAGTTCCCGCCTCCTGCCCGGCCGACGCGACGGCCCAGGCAGAGGCGGAGCACAACACCTCCAGTCCAAGTATGGACTGAGGTTTGAGCTTGAGAAGCTTCGTGCTGTCTCCTCCCTGAAACGGCGTTTGCACATCGTGGTGGCTTTATCAGCTGGAAGAACAGCCTTAAAGTTAAGCAACGTAAGCTTAACCTACGGGCATGCTTTCCAGCCTCTACGATGCCTACAGACTGGTCTTCAGTTTGTACTTTAGTTAATTGATGTTTCATTAAGTCAATCAACTTGTTAGTACTTACGAAGACCCGTGCAAACCTGGTTTTACAGCATGGAAGAATTCCTGGTGTAGTAAATTTCCCATGGTTTTGTATGCCATCTCTTAAACATGAAAGAGACGGTATCACAGGCCGATTGCAATCAATCGGCTGGAAAAGTAGCAGGCTCGGTAAAGGCAGGTGCAGAGAGTCCCAAGCACCCTGGGTGCTCATCTCCTTTGCCTCACTCACACCGTCAGGCCATGCAACAAAGTGCAAAAAGCCTCAGATCAGTTATTCACATCTTGCTCGCATGCCTTCGCCTGTGGCGCAATGCCACTCGCAAGAAGTGAAAACTTCCTTCGGTTTTTGACTTGGTTGCACGTTCCAAGTTTCTTAACGTCCCTTAGATCACTTGGGTCCCCCAGGTGATCTGCAGGGACTAAAACTTGGGCCAACGCTGTACGCCCGGGAATGGCCGGGTTCGCCACTAGAACAGCATACTCGGAAAGAGCGCTCACTCGCTCGAAGGCACGCGTCTCGCTTGTGAAGAGTGAAAGACTCACACAAGAAAGATTCGCTACTTTGATATCTTCTGCTCACTATGCCACTGCGTACGCCCGTTCGCAGAGAGATACAAAGTAGGCGAACTTTCTGTGCTCGCTTTAACATCTTCCCAAGCTTCACCGCGTGCTTCTCGCTCTTCGCACTTTTCCGGGTATCCTCTCCCAGCTTGGCAAGCCCAGCTGGGAGTCCAGGGCTGCCAAGGCAGCCCGGGAGTTCGTGGCTACACCCTAGGCCATTGCCGGCGGCTCTGACCTGCGGTCACCGGTTTCAGCTCTCAGGTTCACTGAAACCTGAGCCTCGCTTCGTTATCAACAAAGGAGAGAAGCACCTTAGGTGCTCTGGACTCTCCTTCAGCATGGGAATATAAATGTTCACGGTATTTTCTCGGACAAGTGGTCAGCACCTTTTTGACGCTGCTTTCCGGAACATATTTTTATGTTCGTGTAGCAAAGCATCCAAGTGACAGAAGGGTGCCCCGGCCCTGTGGGCCTGTTCGGGAGCCGTTGTGAATCACTTCGGTTGGATTATGCAACCCTGGAAAACAGGTGTCTTTAACCTCCCAGGGAAGCGCCACGCGCCTCCGTGCGTTCCGTAGAAGACGGATTTTCTCTTCGGAGAAATTCTCCGTGCTTAGCCCTTCCCATGTCACAAAACGTCATATGTCTGGATGTGCCAGCCAGATGACGTTTGGGCGTATTTCTCCGGGGTCAAGACCCGAAGAAATCCATTTTGTCCCGGTCGGCGGGACAAACTGCGACTACACGAATAAAATAACAAGTGATTTTATTCGCGTCGCCCCGCACTGACATTGGGAAGGAGCACGGATCCCACCCTTCAGCTCTGCAGGGCAGAGCTGTACGGGCTCTCCGAGTTTGGCGCCTGAGGTAGCCATGGTTACAGGGGCGCGCCAAATGGGACGTCTTCCAGGTGCGAACGCATGGAGTCGCTGCCTTCTTCCCTGGGAGAACAAGAACACATAAGCGTGAACATTGAAGATGAAAGGTTACAAATGGTTAGGAGAAATCGTGGAAGAATGTGAAATCAAAAGATGTCGTCAGCCACCCATCCTGACGTACACCGTAACGTTCAGTAACCACAAGGTTAGATTGGTGCGCGTCTGCGACAAGCACTGGGAAAAGCATTGTGATGAGGGTCCATGGGAGATCTCCGATCATCTATGCCCTCGAAAAAGGTGAGGGCGTATGGAGATTCTAAAGACAGTCTTGGCAACGCTCGTATGGGCCTGGTGCAAACTCTGTTGCACAGTTTTTGATAAACACTCTTTTTTCCCTGAGGATGTAGTGGGCAAAACTTATTGCTCGGATGATCTTTGCAAGGAGGAGGTGATACGGGCCAAGTCATGCTGCTGTGATAAGGAGATTGAATTTCATATATCGTGGGACGATATTTCCCGAAAGGAAGGAGGCAAGTTATAGCAAGTCAAGGCATCCTATGATTTGGAAGATGTCAATGTTTGGCATCCTTTTTAAAACTCCAAGGAGGAACTTTTCAGATGAAAAACATAAAAGTAAGAGTCAAAGGCGCATCAAATTACGGAATCCTGATGAACCGGTTTACCGCCCTAGACCAAGCCAAGGTCTCCGAAGGTGGTGGTACCGTTACGATGCCTGGCGTCAAGAAGGGCGATTCTCAGGGTGAGGCCGAGGCTGGCTGTTACCGCCTGGCACCGGTTGGGAAGACCAAGAAGAAAGGAAACCTTTATATTCCTGCGGAGAACTTCCGGCAGGCTCTGATTAACGGAGCCGCTTACGAGAAAGGAAAAGGTCGGAGCAACCTGTCCAAGATCGCATCAGCTTCGATCTTTGTTAATCCTGCGGCACTTGATCTCGGAACCAACGAGTTTTCCATTGATACGCGGGCCGTTGTTAATCCCTTCACGAAAGGGCGTCAGGTGAAAAACAGGGCGTACCTTCCAGAATGGGAAGTGGATATGGTCCTTCAGTATGATGATGAGCTGATTAGTGAGGATCAGCTTCGGGCAATCGTAGATCACACGGGCGGAAAGGTCGGAGTGCTGGATTTCCGTCCCGCCAAGAAGGGGCCGTTCGGTCGCTTCACTGTCATCGGCTGGGAACCCGTGGACGAAGCGGGAAACCCGTTAGCTGAAGAAGAAGCTGCCTAAGTCGTACTAGGTTAGCTTAAACTGTTCGTGTTTTTTCTTTAAGCCAGGGCAGTTGCCAGTCTCTTCCCAACTACAACCGGCTGCATATGTCGACTCCATGAACTTGATTTGTGGATGATGTCGGCAATTCAATATGACGGTATTGATCAGTAAACCCGTATGCCCCTGACCAGGAAGGCAGGGTGGTTGGAGGAACTTTCCTTGGGCAACCCTGGAAGAAAAGAACAGGGCTGAATCAGCTTTGGAGTAAAGTACAGACAGGAAAAGAAGAAAAGGTCGTTCACTGCCGGCCACCGCTCGGTCCGCTCGCGCGACTCGCTACCCGCGCTTGTGCCGGCAGACCACTTCCCATTAGCACGAACAGTATTAGGAGGAAGACATGACGTACTTCGAATTTGTAATGAATGGATTTGCAAAGCCATTGCAGTGTTCACCCGAACAGATTGAAAAGGATTTCTTTGTGGCGCCAAAGAAAGTCCTGGGTGACAAGATGATGACACAGCTGGACTGTCTGCTTCACAGTCCACAGGCTGAAATGGAAATGGAAATTACCATGCGTACTGACTTGATTGGAAATGACGTTAACACGGTCTGCGCTGATGCCCAGGCCCTTTACAACTTCTGGTCAGCCGGGAAGAAGGTGTTCCATATAAGCAAGAACCTGTCGAGATCATTGAGTGCGGTGGAACTAAAGACTGCCTGGATGTACCTCCACCTTCCTTTTCCTGCCTTTGCAATCCAGTTTGACGAACCTCAATTGGCCATACCATACGAGGAGGATGGGTCAAGCCATATGGTTGATACTATCTTTGTATTCCAGCAGACCCTGAAGAGGGATCCGATGTTATCCCTTGAATTCAAGGGGCGAAGCATGTTGGAAATAAGGGAAGAGGTTCGGGCTCTTGAGAAGGAATCCACAAGGGAGTGGCCTGTGATTAAAATGGTGGCCATGAGCAGGCCAGAAGGTTCCACGCCAGGCAACATGGCGTTCGGACACTTCTCATCAGACCTTCCCGAGAGCCTGATCATTGATCACCCATATGTACACACGGAAATTTCCAAGAGGAGGAAGATCCTCCCCCAGAGGGATGGATCATCCTTGAATCGGCATTGCATTATACCCGCCCCCATGATTTACGCAGATATATGGGCTGAGATTTTCAAGATCCTGTCCTATATCAATTCCGTGAATGCAGATGTCCGTCTTCAAGACCCACCCCAATTTGTCCGGCAGAAGGAGATTGCCAGGCAACAGGGAAGGAAGGTGGTCCCCAAAAAGATCTTCTCAAAGGCCCGGGAGCTGTCCACCCTTCCCTACTACGCAGTCGGAAACTCAATTCACATTCCTTCTGGCACCCCCCAAACGATAACATCCGTGCAGGGGGGTGGCTGGAAGTACAGTTACCGCTTCCAGGTAATCGGCCACCACAGGCACTACTGGATGAAAAAGGAAAACGTGCCTGAGCGTCTGAAGGGTCTTCCCATGGAAGAGAAGGACGGAAAGGTGCGCGTCCAGATGTTTGTTGAAGCCTTCTGGAAGGGCCCCGACACAGCGAAGATCTTGAACCGGGAGTACGATGTAGATTTGCCCAAAGATTAAACATTTCCAGGCGATTAGGTTGCAAGGATATGAGATGCAATGCACTCTATTCCCATGCAGTGTTTAGTCGTCCAAAGCCGGGCGATGCAAGGTTCCTTTATACTTACCAAACTACGTTGCATAGTTCTGCGCAGCTTTGCGTCGTTGGGTGGAGTGAGGTTGTGCGTAGTACGGTACGGCATGGCAAGGTTCCTTTATTACCAAGGCACAAGGGCACTGTGCTGCAATGCATTGCAGGCGGTGGTTTTCCTCGGCAAGGTTAGGCGCTGTTTCCGTTATTTCAATTTTAAGATTTGTGATGTGAGAGTCGGAAGACTCGCCCGGGGTGAATCATTCCGGAAGCAGAACCAGAAGTAGAAAAAGGATCGCGAAGAACGGCTCCCACGCCTCTACAAGGCGCCTTTCCGGCCTGCGGACCGGAAAGAGCGCCTTTCGAGGCAGGGACCAATTCTCCCCGCTTTACACAAATCTTTCTAAGCAAGGCGAGCCAGATCGTTGTGGCGCAGAGCGTGGCGTCGCGATGTTGCGCAAGGAGTGGCAAGGTAATGTTTCTTTTTTCACGGAGGGATAAAATGGAGGTATTAATAAGTGGCCGCGAGGTAAGACACCTCTGCGAGCTGGCCATCAGCAAGGTGGTGCCAAGGACAAATTTCTTTTTTGAAGATCTTGTACAGGAGTCCCTGTTAAAGATTTTTCGAGTGGCCCCTGGTGGTAAGAATTTGTCCAAGGTTCGATTGGCTATAAGGCAGGTTGCCTGGTGTAAAGCAACCGACCATATCAAGAGTCAGCAGAGAAAAAGTGGAAAGCTTCTTCTTTACCGGTCCCCCCTTACGATGCCAATCGATCCTTCCAAGTTGTCATTCAAAGACGTAGAAGAAGACCTTCGTTTCAGGGCAAAGTCGCGAATGATTTCTTCAAGAGTGGTGGACATTTTTCTGACAAAACTCCAAGTGTGTATGGATTGGAATGAATCCTTTATGGGCGTTCACAGGGCAAACCAGGAGACAGCGAAACGAATGGGATGCGATTACAGCGAAGTTCGCAGCTCCATGGATTCTTACTCTTACCGCCTGTTGTGTCTTTGTCGGGACCAGCCTGACAGGGGGAGGAAAACCAATAAAATGAGATGGTGGGAATATCTAGAAAGGGGGTAGAATGCTTCCCATGTATGCTTTGGGTGCATGTATCAATTGTAACCATTTAATCTGTTATAGCCCAAAAGTGGTCCCCTCCATTTATGTAAAGGGAAACAGGGAGCCGCTCTGTATCACCTGCTTTAAAAAATGGAACAAGATTCACAGGGTGGGAAAGGGCTTGAAGCCCATTCCTTTGAAACCTAATGCGTATGGTGCTGAGGAGGTACAATGACGCACAACGTAGACATCGATGATCTCAAGTACAGGACTCTCCCTCCAAACTTTCTGGGAGTCCTGAAGAAGTTCCTTGAAGAGGATGTGGAGAAATTCAACGGGATACTTCCTCCCTTCTACACGAGGGATGGGTATGCCTACTTCTATGTCTGTCCGACCTGCAAGGGTGACCTGCGATTCCGGACGGAAAAAGAATGCGCGCTCTCCACCGATACCTTCAAACCTGATCACTTTGCCATTCATGTTCACGGGCTTACAGGAGAAGGCCCCTCAAATTGTAGTGGACCTGAATGTGTCATGCTGGCGGACATTCAGGAAATCAGGGTAGTCAGCGATTCCGAGTTGGCCATTGTAACGCTGGCTGCCTGGAACCTTTGCAATGGAATGGAGGAAGAAGACCCATTACACCTGGCATCCGTTTTCCTTTTACAGTGGGTGAAGGAAAACTGGAAAACTAATTTACGTTCTGCTTTTGATGAGCAGCCTGTAGTTGAAGGGAGTGACTAGATGACAGCAAGTGACTTGATTAAGGTTTTGAGTGAACACGCTCATGAACTTCCGGCAAATGTGCCGGTAATGGTTGAAATCAATTTCCTGGAAGGTCGGGCCATGATTCCACTTAGTGCAGTTGGACTAGCAAGGGCTCCTGCTGATGCAGCCGTTTCTATTGGAAGTGTGACAAAGGACACTGATTACCTTGTTCTCAGCAGCATTCTTCCCACGCCATCCGGGGTAGATGAGTTGTTTAAAAAGATAGCAGCAACACCCCCGCATATCCTTAAGAGCATTCTGGAAGAGATCGAGGGAGGGATCAGGCAGGACGCAGAAGAATGGCGAAACAACTAATGAATGATTGGAGAAAAGACAGGGACGAAATTGAAAGGAGGATGAAGTTCCTGGAGGATCGACATCAAAACAGTACCCGGCACTTGAACGAGCTTCGTGTCATGATTGCAGTAAAGGAATGGAAGGACAAGCTTCACGAGGCGGAAGAACTGCTCCGGGAAGCAGTCAAGAATGATCCTGATCGTGATATCAACGTATGGGAAGAAATAACCGGGTTCCTTGATTCCCTTGAAGGAGACCGGGAAGAAAGAAGGAAAGAGTTGGACACTTACATGCAGGGGAGAAAAGGAAAGGACGATGGAAGAGGAAAATCTCAAACCAACCCCAAAGCATCCGGAAATCGATAAGGCCTTGGAGGGTATTTCAGGACGACCTCGCGGAGGAAAGGAGTGTGCAACATGCGGGGCTGAGAAAATGAAACCTTCCGATTTCCGAGATGACATGAGTCGCAAGGAGGCGGCCATTTCCTGGATGTGCCAGGATTGTCAGGATGAAGTGTTTGGCAAGGATTGAAGAAGAGACAAAGAAAGGAAGGTAGGCACACCATTCGACACTTGCGTTCTTCAGCGTTTACACACAGCGCGGAGCTTTCTCCGCAAAAAATCCTCGTGCCCTCAGCGGGGTGTTGGGAGGTGAATCATGCAAGGTTACCACACAAGGTAACGAAGATTGCATTCGGAGCGGGTGAAAAGCAAGGACGCCCGTACCCTACTTGGCAGCATGGCTGTTGGTGTCCCTCCACCAGCATCCGTGCTGTTGCTCCACCTTGGGGGCAACCGGTCGTGCATTCCCGCCGGAACAAAGCGGAGTGTAATTTCCCCGGGGGGAACTGAAGCCAGCTGATTTATCAGCCTACGCTCAGTTCCCCTTCGGGGATGGTCGCGTAGAAGAATAAAGAAGGAGACTGGTATGAAACCAGCAGAGTGGAACACGATGACGGATGAAGCAAAGGGGGAAATGGCACAAGAGCTTATGAAAAGTATCCGTGGCGTTTTTGTCATTGGACAGGCCTTGTATATTTCCAGCCAGGTGCTTAAAAGGCAGCCTCACCCCCTTAATGAACTGAGCAATGCGGAAGACATGGAGATGATGGGAGAGGCAGTTTTTGGGATGGGTTTCGGGGTCGCCCAGGCAAACCACGAACGAATGCTCAACTTCATGAAAGAAAAGAAGGTGGAAGTTACGGAGGTCCCCTTCTGGCAGGAGTGGGAGAAAAAGAAGGAGGAAGCGTGAAGTTCGAAATGGAGGGGGACGATATGGTCTCTACTCCCATTTACTTGGGAGATGGAAAGGCTGTAGAAGGAATGGTTTCCTGTGCCCATAGATGGAAGGATCAAGAGGGAACGGAAAGGCCGACAGGTACGGGAATGCGTGTAACGCTAATGATTCAACGGTGTCGGTGCTTGGCAGTAAGAGCAATCCAGAGGATAAGAAGCGAGGAGTGTTATGAAAAGCTTCTAACCTCTCTTCATCCAAGACAGCCAGTAAAGAAGGAAGGAAATAATGAAGAAGGCAAAGCGTAAGAAGGTAAAGATATCCGAGAAAAAGAAGCAACGGCACAAGTGGATCTGGCCACGCAATGAAGATGGATCCAAGTTCTGTGCCAAGTGTGCGATTCAGTCTACATCAGAGCGGGTGGTGAGGTCTATCTGCAAGAGGATTAAATGAGCACCCTGTACCACGTAACCGAGCCTGACTTTATGTGCGGGATTGTGAAGTCGAAGGGTTGGCCAAAGTTTCCGGAGGAGTATCACGAAGTAGCCCAGGTGGCAAGTGAAGAGCCGGAAACCGTATGGCGCCTTACCAATTCCGTCGAGTACCCCTGGTGGGAAAACGGAGAAGTAACTCCCAAGTTTCCGGTGACCGGCGAAAAAGCCGGTTGCCGGTCCACCAGCGTGGGAGACGTGCTCAAGCTGGAAAGCGGAAAACTGTTTGTGTGTGACCTTGTCGGTTGGACGGAACTGCAAAAGGAGGACTAAATGGGTCTTGACTGGATGGTTCAACCCAAATGCAAGGAGGGGTGGGAAGATGAGATAGAGGAGTATGAAGACAAGATAAGGGAGCTTGAAAGAGTGGAAGCGAACGGTAAAATCACAGAGCTTCCTTCCTCGATACAGAAGCGAATAGACGAGTTGCGGAAGAAGATGAAACCACTGCTAACCAGCCCGTATGACATACTTGACTGTCCAAAGGTCGGGATTAGTCCCGAAGCAACTGCGTTTTTTATAAAGCATGTCTTTGAGCCAAACAACCGAAAGGCCAAGGAGGACGAGGCAAGGGGCCTGTTTCCGGCGCCGAAGGGCTCGAATGCCATTGCGGCTACGCTGCATAAGCAGCAGATGGAGTTCATAGACTACTGGACGCGCCCACTTTCCGCTGTCTTAGCTGACGAGAAGGGCAAACTGGTTCCCGAGCTTGCAAAGAACAAGGAGGGAATCGCCCTGGTTTCCGGGATCGCCTGTGGGCCTATTGACTTTCGTGGCAAGGTAATTGGATGTGCCGAAGACTATCTTGGAGTAGCTATAGCCAACGAGGCTTATGAGAACCATACCGCTGAACAATGCCTCGACTATGCAGATCGGCTGGAGGCCGCCATTGACGACGCAGTGGCAACAGGGGTGGATCTGGAAGAGGAAGGAGAAGAAGTTTACCGGTCTGCTGTGGACTGGTTACGATTCTGGGGTGGCGAAGGGTTTGGATTCAACCCCTGGTATTAAGGAGATTCCATGAAGTGCAAGGTAATTGGTGTTGCGGGCACCACACCAGAGAAGTTCTGGAACTCGGAGAACTTGAGCAAGGGGGCGTGTGACCTGCCCTTCCCTGATGCAGGGGAGGCGGTTACGCTTTACCTGGACGCCTCAACCATTGAACACCTGGGGCATCTTCTTGCTGCCATGGTTACCCTGAAGGTTATTGAGATAGAGCCCATGGAGATTTTCACCCGGGAAGATCCGAAGGACAACTAGCGGAACCTGGACGGAAGCTTGGCGCTCTTCACTTCCAGGTCTTCCCGGAAACGCAGGAAGCGTGGATTCCTTAGCTTGCCGGGAGGTTTGGGGAATCGCTCCTGGAAAACAATCTCCATCAGGAACGGCCCTTTCTTGAGGCGCTTCTCAATTTCTATTTCCCGGGCACGGCTGAAGTTGTTCATCTCGCCAACCGGGACCAGCTTCTTCCCGTGGTACTGACCGAAGCGGACGATCAGGGAACCCTTGGGAGTGTAGTAGTGATCGTAGACAACGAAGTCATCGGTGCGAACCTCCTTTACCTTCCACTGGTAACCTTCCCGCTTTGGTTCGCTTTCGCCCAGAGGCTCCCACAGGTAGGGGACCAGCTTGTTCTTCATGACCACGCCTTCACCCCCTTCTTCAAGTGAATCTTCGTAGGCTGTTTCCCACTTGTTGAAGGGGTATTCCGGAGAGCGCGTAATCCGCTTGTTGGCACGGAACGCTTTCTCCAGGGATTTGCGTCGGTCCTCGAAAGGATAGCCGCTGATGTCTTTCCCATTCTTCTGGAGCATGTCGAAGAAGATGATCTGGAAGAGCCCGTTGGTTTCCAGCTTGGCCATCTTGAGAGCCGCTTCCATGGGATCCTTTGTACCCGCGACCTTGGTTACAGAGGACTCGTCCATCTTTCCTGTCTTCGCATTCCAGTAGACAAGTTCCCCAACCATGCGGGAACCCTTCTGACCTTTCAATGCCTTGGCCAGGGGGAGGAACTTGTCGGTAATCTTCTTGCCCCTTCTACTATATATGTCTGGGCCGATCGTCTGGATCTGCCAGCCATCGAGTTTCTTTTCCACGCTCAGGTCTTGGGGTGATACCTGGTCAGTGATCTTGCTCAGGTCTTCCACTTCTATCAGGCGCATCAGGGAGATAGGGCCAGCAGGCAGTCGGCCAAGAGTGGCAGGCTCATCGCCCATATCTATCTCCCAGTCTTCTTTACTATGATCGTAATCCATTAGCTTCAGAAACTTTTTAGCTGTTAAGTTGATCCAGCTCCGTTTGAATTGGCCTAATTCTTTATACTTGTAGCCTTTCGTAGCTCCGTCGGTTCGCTTGTATACTAATTGAGCTATTTCTTTAATGGATTTGAATGGTCCATGAATTCCTCTGTATGATCCCCATGAATGTTCAAACCAGAATAGTTTGCCATTCTCTTCAAACGTTAGCCACATGTGATCTGATGAGTCATAGCATTGTATAAATGTAAGAGTCGTCTTGATGGTGGGTGCATTCTTATTCAGCCAGTCTTGTTCGAATATGGACTGATCAAAACATACACCTATCTTATGTTTCCATACATCTTCAGGTGACATCACATAGTAAGTTTTCCACCATAGATCGTGACCCTCTGGATCATCAGGACGTGCCCAATTACCTTCATGGTTTTTTCTATTATTTAAGCCATACCATCCATATTGGATTGGTTTCATCAAATCCATGAGTTTCTGAATTGGATCTGTTATGGCTTTACTTAATGAGGATACCTCTCCCCTTGGAATCTTTGAGAAGAGCTTAACCCCCGCAACCATTGCTTCTTCCTTGGGTTCTGCTGTGGCCCCTGTCTTCCAGGAAACCACGTAAGGAAAGTTCCAGAGTTGGGCGGTTTGTCCATCCCCATATTCATAGGTAAGGTTGCGATCCTCTTTGCCGGCTTGCAGGTGGGTGATCGTCCCAACCCTTTCCAACTTGACAGGATTCATCACCCAGACTTCCCCTGTTAGATGAGCATCTGGGACTCTCTTTTGGATCTGCTTGTTATCCATGATCTTCAGGCTTTTGTAGGACTTGGGTTCGTATACATAAATCGGGCCATGTTCTCCGGAACCTTTTTCTTGAACCGTTGGTAGGGTCCGAAGCGAACCCCCTATCGTTTGGGCGAAGGAAACTCTTTTCGTGGTGTTGTCTTCGTACCCGTTTTGGGTCATCCAATTGTCAGGCACCCTGGGTTTGAGTGTTTTCCCGTTAAGGTTGGGATCTGTGGACAGGTGGTAAAGGGTGCCACCAGCGTCCCCCCTTACCATGCGAATCCAATGACCTCCTCTGACAGGCTTCATTCCATCGAGGTCCATTGGGTGATCCCCAATATCCAGCCAGCCCGCTTTCTTGTAGAGGGCAATCGCCCCAGTATTGTAAGCTTCAACATAGAGCTGTTCAGCCTTCGGCCAGAGGTCAAGGAGGATCTTTCCAAATCCCTGGCGTTTGTATTCCTTGTTTACCTCCAACGTTGACAGCGATTTGGATTCAGGATCATAGGTGGAATATCCAATCCAACGATCTGCGGCGGGGTCGATGATTATCTTCTTGTCTGTCTTATCCCAGGTTCTCTTTAGATCGGCACAGATATTGAATTCGAACTCCTTCTCCCACTTCCGGCAGTGAGCCGCAGTGAGGGTGACTATCTTGTATTTGGGGAGCGCATCCGGCTTGGCTTCAAATCCAAGCTCGCCGTCCCATGGGATCTTGAGGTAGTTGACCGTCAGCTCATCACCGGGTCGGATCCGGGTGGTGGCGATGAAGTGGAATTGGTTCTTCTTCTTTAGGAGCTCCAGGTTGGGGGTTTCGGAATGGTTGGTGAACCGGCCAAGGACGGTCCGGGTGAAGTCCCGGTCTGGATCGCCGGAGTTTCCCGTCTTGGTAAAGGCCAATCCGAAGTCATCCCCCTTGGAGGCGGCCATCTTGGAGAAGGTTCCCCGTCCTGAGATCTTTGAATCCAGCACTTCATACTTTTCGAAGCTGAATTCCTGGCCTTCAAACCATTGAAGCCGGCCCAGGCCCTTGTCGGTGATCGAATAGGAGCATTCGAATACGTCTGAGTCCCCATCCCGCTTCACACAATGGTATTTACGGAGTCTTTCCAGCACACGATATGCGGATACATTGTTTACTTCCCACATATCCGCAAGCTGACTAGGGGTTCGGGGGCCCTTTACCAGTAAGGAAAGGGCCTCGAACCGGCGCTCAGGAGAGCGCTTACCCCGGTCCAGGTCGCTTAGTACGTAGCCGCCAAAGCCCATTTTATCTCCGTTACTATCTAGTTAGTAATGTACCTATCTTGTCACTAATGTCCCCATAGTGACGTTGCTTCTGGGGGCCAGATTGGTCCCCTAGACCCCCCTTGTGGTACGCATACTGCATTGCATGCGTAGACGCGATTGCTGCACCTAGAAAGGAAAGAAACCAATCCTTACCCTTGTACCCCCTGTAGATAGCGTATGAACCTAGCCCAAACGCAGCTGCATCAGTTGCAGGTGATGCCAGGTAGGAACAGTTATCCTTGGTGGGGATGGAAGCTTCGCTCCAGTGGTAAAACAATACCCCACCGACGAGGCCACCCACCAAACCAACGATTGCTTTTCCAGGGTCAGTCATCTTTCAATCCCTCCCTCTGTGTCCCGGTCCTTTTATCCAGTATTCCGATTCAGGGTTCACGAACTTCGCCCATATTGCGGGACTCTTGATCTCCTCTTTCAGGTGAATCCCACTATCAACGCACTCCTCCCACGCCTCCTGGTAATTAGGCCAACTCATAACACCCGCCTCGAATGCCTCACGCCCACCGAATTCCCACCTGTTCCTACACATCGCAGCTATATCTTCTGCATCTTTCTGCTCGATTAGGAAAGCTCTCGCATGGATCAATTCGAGCAGTGGTTCAAGCCCTTGAGGCTCGTCGTAGTATTGATCCCAGGAAAGCAGCACTTCCTCTCCCAGCCCATAGAGGGAGCCACCAGCCACGCCCTTTTCCCAAGGCTTGATTGGAACCATGGAAGGTCCGCTCTCTGTTCGTAGGTACGGACGCATGTCGAACGGTGCGCCACGGCTCCAGCCTCTTGCGCGGTACTCTGGGTCCAAGCTGAACGGTTGATCGTCATCCAGAAATACCCGGAATGTTCCATCAGTCATTTCCTGAACCAGTGGATCTATGTTTTGGCCTTTCGAAGCTGCATACCGAATGACACCCTGTGCATACTCCCCTGCTTCTCTTTCAGAATTAAAGACCATATCGAAAGGGTAATGTTCCCCCAGCCCATAGAGGGAGCCGGGTTCAAGAGGATGAGTCGCAAACGCCTCTACTACATCTATTGTCGCCAGGCGCGAGGGAACGTCACCGAAGGGGTCATGGTAAAGAAAATTCCATCCATTACTGGACAGCCAATTGTGCATTTGATCATAAGTTCTGGGAAAGCGCTCCCTTAGTATACTCCAGAACTCTTCGACACCTTGCGCCGGGTTTTCGCCGGAGGCTCCGACTTCCCACCAAAGTCTTCCCACTGTCTTCCGTGAGTATGGGATAGCACCACCAGGCCCAAATCCTGTAGCAACAATTGTGCCCATCCCAGAAAGCTTTCGATACTCTTTCTGCATTCTTTTGAATCGTCTAATGTCAGCCAGGCTAAACATGGCGTCCTCCTTTATGAAACTGGTTGTCCGAACAGCACCTTCCCAGCTTCGGAAGCCATCTGCTGGCTCCTCTGGGTTCGCAGGTTCGCATACACCATCACCTGTTTCAGGTTCGAATGTCCCAGGTAATTCGCTACTTCCTGTGGACTCGACCCGGATTCGGACAGGATTATGCCTGTCAAATGCCTTAGGGAGTGGGGTCCGAGAGCGTGACGGATGCCTGCGAGGGCCTTATACTTGTGGAAAAGGTATCTGATCTGCCTCTTCGTCACTCCCTTACCATTGTACCGGAAGAGAGGATCGCCCTCCTGCCGGCGCTTTACAGACGCCTGCAGGGTTTCCATAACAGTGCTGTCCAGCCCGACGAAGCGCACCCACTTGTCCCTGCGCTTGGCTGTCTTCACCCACAGACCCTTCTTGCTTTTGTCCAGCGCTTTTACCCTGGCCCAGGTTACTTCGATCGTTCGAAGTCCTCCGGGGCACATGGACAGGAAGATTCGCGTGACGTCGGTATCGTCTTCGGCCGCCTTTAACAGGCGCCGAAACTCTTCCGGCTCCATGAAGAGATCACGCTTATGCTTTCCTTGGAAAGGAATCTGTGGCATCTACTTTTTCTTTTCAAACATCTTGGGGGTGAAGAAGGAAAGCGTCTTTTGGGTAGACGGTTTCTTGGGAACAGCCGGCTCTGCCGGTGTCCACCCACCTTCCCTCCGCAGGTCGGATTCCCAACCTACCGGAGGGCGCCGGAGTTTACCCCTATGATGTCGGGCCATTGTTACCTGTTTGCGCCCTTCTTCTTGGCTACCTTGGTAGCCTTCTTGGTAGCTTCCTTTTTCTTGGCTTCCGCTTCCTTCTTCTTCTTTGGGTCTTCCGGAGAGGGCTTTCGCCCGCCAAGTAGTGCAGCAATGCTCATCGCTTGCTCCCTTCCATTATATGGTCATAGATCCAGTCAACAGCGGAAGCGAAATCATCCATCTTCGCCTCCACAACATTTTCAGCCAATACCGCCCGAACCCGCGCTTTCTCCCCGACGCGGCTCAGACCTACAGAATAACCCCTGCTTGTAATTCGATCCAGTTCAAACCAGGCTTTGGCAGCCTGGGTTATAGAACCTTCTTCAGGTTGTCCGTAACCTGGCTTAGCGGCACTTCCCATTGAACTCCCCTTGGTGAACCTTGAACCTTGATTCCAATAATGTTCCTCTCGACATCAATAACTAATTCTGCCGGGAAGGCCCAGGTCTTTCCACTCTCATCCATGTACGACAGGGAAACTTTTGATTCCTCCATGGCGCGCTCCTTTCTAAAACAATCCAGTAGATTTCTCTTTGTCGTAAGGGGTTCCCCCCGAAGGGATCATTGCTGGATTTACTCCTGACCCACCGTACACAGTAGATCCATCTCCCAGTGAGGCTGTCCTGTGGTAAACAATATAGGGCTTGGCCTGTGTAATCTTTTCCAGGTTGTTGGCAACGAGTGCCTTTACCGGCCCTGTACCTCCCGAAGCCTGCACTGAAACCACCGGATCCTTACCAAGGACGCCGGCGAGCTTCTGGTAAAAGGGAAGGCTGAAGAGCTTCTTATGTTGCGGGTAGATAGGGTCGGGGAAATCAAGAACGGCCAGACCAAACTTTTCCCGAGTTCCTGACAAGAACGTCTCGGCATCCGAAGCAATTGGTGTAACCTTTGGGTTCGACATGGAATCTTCGTTTACTACTTTGAGAAGCCGGTGGTTACGAGCGAGGTTGATCATGGCTGGATCAATTTCGACAAGTGTAATACTGACAACGAGTGGGCATTTCAAAAGATCCCGTGCTGCCAATCCATCTCCTCCGCCAAGGATTAAGGCCTTTGTGGGCTTTGACAGCATTCGTGCGGGGACACCTGCAAGCGCCTTGTGATAGACAGCTTCATCTTCGCCCCCACTTACAAACTGGGCATTCCCATCCAAGGTTAGCGCGTAGGTACCATTAAGATTGTCCCACATCTCTATGAGCTGGAATGGAGACTGGTGCCGAAAGAGAAGGGTTTCATCCCCTTCGTGTTCCAGCTCTCTGTCTTCAGTGTTCACCCAGTGTTCCTTTCCACCGTGGTACTCGGAGGAGGACTTCCAGTAAAAGAGGTCACCTGTATTGCAGATGGCTGAAAGAACTCCCGTACAGCTGCCTCTATAGTAGCCTCTGGTACCTTTCTACAGAAGGCGAAAGTAACTTCTATCCAGGATTCCTCGGGGGTCGTATGGATTACTGCATGGGAAGCGGAAAGGGCAAACACGAGAGTGTAAGCATCCGGAGGGGTATCGTATGTCTTTACGGCCCCCGCTTCCACTGAGAATCCCAGGCTCTCAACCACATCACGAATCCACAACTCTGCATCCCCGGAAGAAGGCACTTCGTCAACCCGTAGGTCGTACACGAAGTACTTGTAGCTCATTCCTCCGCTTCAACCTGGAAGGCCTTTTTGTTTAGAGACAGTACCTTTCCTCCCATTTCCACTCGGACGATTTCAGCACATTGTACACAGACAACAGTGCAGGTATCATCGGCTCCGATTCGCTTGTCAGGCCATTCTACCTGGAGACGATTTCCGAGAAAGGAGTGGGCGATCCATAGAGTGAACAAGGGAACCCAAGCACTGGTCCCACATTTCGGGCAGGTCAAGCGTTCTGTTTCAGTCGGTTTGTTCTGCCGACCTTCCAGTGCTGACTCCCTCTGTTGCTTCGGAGTGCTCTTTGATACTTTCTTCTTCTTTAACCGGGGCTTCGATCGTGACTTTTTGAGTTGACTTTTTGTTGTTGAAATACCAGTCCTCCAAGTTTTTTTTGTTTATTACAATAGGCATAACAGGAATGCGTAATAAGCTCCCTGGATTTTCAGCTGCGTGCTTTGCAGTTGCTGTGGCTGAAATGGCAGGCGCCGCCGCACAAGCTTCACTTGCCGTGTTCCATAGTTTGCGCTCTAACTTCCATGAACCGTTAATGCAGCAGATTAGTCCATGGATCTCGTTCCCTTCGGACATCGTGGTCCTCCTTTAAAAAATCTAACCTTCGTGATCGTGATAAATGATGCTCCCATTATAGATGCGGATGACCTTTGCTTCGACTTTGGACACGGGAATCAACTTCATAGGGATTCAAAGGCTGCCTTTGCCGCTTCCAAGGCTTTTGATTCGGATAGTTCCGGCACACGAAGTCTTACTGCTTCGGCCGCATCGTTCAATTCCGTCTCCGTCACTTCAACATCGGTTTGCATAAGCTTTTCACTGGGGTGAAGCTTCTGGTACTTGTCTACACCAGTGACAGTGCACTGGATACAGCAAAGCATTGTCTGCCCGGAGAACTGGAAGAAGAATCCAGCCTGGGACAGCTTTTGACAATGGATACAAGGGATTGCTGCTTCGGACTCACCAAAAGCAATGTTTACCGGGACGTGTCGTACCTGCGCCTGGCCTTCAGAGTTTCCAAAGTTACCTCGCAAGTTCTGCATGTTTGACATTCAGTTTCTCCTCAATTGTCACTTACACTTTATCACCAAGCGGTGCCCTGTCAATCCTAATCCCCCCATAGGGGCTTATTACTGGAAATCGAGCTTCTTCTCAATAACATGGTTGGTCCCGGCAGGAGCTGTAGCCACATCATGCGGAGGAACCAAGATCTTACCTGACAACTTCCTACCTCGCGCATCCATGAAGTATATCTCAAATGGCTCTAGAACCCCGTTAGAATGGAATTGCTGACCGGGATTGATATTCGCAAAAACAAACAAGGTGTCTGCAGGAATGGGCTTCATTCCAATCAGGCCCGTCGCCTTTTCTTCCAGACTTACCAGGTGCACAATGTTCATAAAGGATTGTCCATGGTTCCATAGATAAAAGGTTTCAACTTTGTTCCCAGGATTGCAGCTATCTCGGCAACATTTCCCGTTACTTCCCGGGAGCCTTTCCACAAGCCGTAGCGATTGAGCTTCAGACCCTTGTCTCTTGCAATTGTCTTCCACCGGATAATGTCTTTTCCCAAGCCATAGTGGAGAACAGTTGTTTCAAGGTTGTCTGGATACGCAAAGAAAACATCGGTTTCAATTGCCACCCGGTTCTTTCGACCGGGGACGGGAAGCTTGAGAGGAAGGTTGATAACCTGGTCCTTCTCAAGCTTCTCTACTATCTTCTGTTGCCTCTTGGTCACGGCAGGGACTTCAGCTACAAAGTCAATGTCCGAACCTGTCTTTCCACGAATGGAAGCACCGACAAGATAGAGGTTCCTGATTGACGGGAACATCTTCTTGACAACTTTTGCAGCCCCTTGTACCAGCTGCGCATGATGCTTGTGGGCTGCGGCTGTACTTGGACCACTACCTATCATCTCAAAACTTAGGGAGTATGAAGAGAGATGCGACCTTCTTTAACATCTTTCGCTGTCTGTTCGTCCAAAGGAATATTCACTGTCCAATCCGTACCCGCTTCCTTCGGAGTCTTTGCTTTGCCAGTAGGAACGAAACTTCTGTACCCATTCGCAAGAATCTTAGAGAGAGCGATTCCAACAACTACCGCACCGGCAGTTTTGATGGCTAAGCTCCTCGATTTCGCAAAGATTCCATAGCCAACGGCGCCAATGATAGCCTGGGAAATTGACTCATGGAAAAAGTCCATGCCTCGCGCGGTGACATCATATTCCCCGAGCGAAGAGGCTTGACCCAAACCAAACATTTCAAACTCCTCTGTCGGTTCCAGGTCATACCGGGCTCCTGGAAGACCGGGAGGGAGACCAAGACCAAACATTTCAAAGTCTTCGGGGGTGGGCATAGAGACGGCACCCGGAAGACCGGGAGGGAGACCAAGACCAAACATTTCAGGACCTTCAATTGCCATATCCCGAGCACCAGGGAGACCCGGGGGGAGCCCGACGTCTTCTACGTGTGATAACCGCAACATTGTGACCTCCTTGTAGCTGAAGCGAAGTATATCATTTCTTTAACGTTAAGAACAAGATAGTACTAATTCCGAGAACTCCGACCCCACCCATGATATAAGGAAGGTACTCTTCCCAGCCAGCGCCCTTTGTCGTTGGTGGCAGGTTGATAAAGTAAGGGTTAGCCAGGGTTGGGGCCTTTACTTTGGCGCGCAGCCGCCCGGAATCGAGCAGCGAGATATCGTAGTCGCCGGACTGAACAGCCGGGTTCAAGTTCTCGCTTCCTTCCATTCTAACGGGCCATACGTCTCTAAAGAAGCTCTCGGACTCAGGTAAGCCGGGAGCGTATATCTTGGCATAAATTCCCTTGAACATATTGAAAAGCTGTTTAGCCCTTGCGTTGCTCTCCTCCCTGTTTCTCCTTCCACCTAAGAGCGACCATGGGGGGTTAACTGGTATCGCAACGCGTCCTTGCGAATCCGTTCTGCCACGTCCAAGGGCTTCATCTATTCCAAGACCTTCAATAATCCCTCTTTCTCCAAACGGGTTTCCAGGACTGCCGTTGAGAAGCTCTACCTCCACTCCCGCCACGGGCTTTCCATCCCTCACGATTACTGCATGCCAAGTGAAGTATCCCCTGATCTTTTCCTGTTCCCGCTTATCCAGGTCCATCTCTCCCTCGGGGAGAATGAGCTTATCTTCCGAAGATCTTTTGGATCCACTCCATTCACCCCAGTTCATCACTTTTGCGATTTGCCGGTTTGCCCCAGGAACCGGAACCCCCATAACCATTGCAGGCTTTACGGTATATAGTTTGAACTCCCTGTCTGGAACCTGTTTCTGATCGATGTTCATCCCTCTAGGTTGATGGATCTTTATTAAAACTTCGGTTCCCACAGGCAACGGAAGAATAGCAGCATACAAACCTTTGTTTGTCGTAACGCCAGAGGCCCACTCCCTTCTCCCATAGGACACCCGGCCATCTGGAAGCAAAGAAGGTAGGTTGTCAGCCGGTCCGACGTTAACTTCCAAACCCGGAACCGGGTCTAGATTGGGATCTTTCACTACCAACGCAATGGTGGAAACTGCCTGAGACCGAGGCTCAGGTATGCCTAAGCTTCCAAGGCTGTCTAATGGGATGCGGTCATTGACAATCATTTTTTCACCACCATGTAAATAATAACGCCTGTCACAAGAACGGCAAGGACACCGCCCCCTATAATATGAGGAAGGTAACTTGCCTCCTTTTCATCTTTCTCCTTGATCGCCTTTTTAACCTCTTCTTCAGATACCGTTTCCTCTTCCTCTAGAAGAGTGGCGGGAGCAATAGTATCAGGCCCAACCACGACTACTTCATCTGTCGTGGCTGGACCCGCTTCATCTGGAGTCTGGGGAATAGCTTCGAAAAATGGAATCCGGTCAGGTGGGCACATCCAAGGTTGCCCCTGAATATTATGAGTCTTCCATCCAGCCTTTTCCAAAAGTCCCCTGGCGTTCAGGTTCTTGGAATCTGTTGGCGTAAACTGCATGGTATGCATTCCAGGCCCCTTCCACGAGGGGTCAAGAATGCACTGACTGTTGATCAATGCCTGCTCCACGGCAGAGGTCCAGTCGGTGCCACGACGGTTTCCCCCTGTCCACCGGGTAACGGGAACATGGTTCGGCTTGATGGTTGAGACTGCGATTGGAGGATTTGCGACTTGGCCGGCCATCAGATCAAGCATATGCGACCAATCTTGACGCTTCTCATATATGTTTCCAAACTCAGTTGGCCTGAAGAGGGGAAGCGCAGTACTTTTTACCTTGGCTGTTTGTCCCGCAGGTAGCACCGGGGTCTTTCCTGGTGGGCAAAGGAACGTTTTCGCCTTACTAATGGTGGTAAGAAATTCAGACACACGGGGCGCACCCGTCTGCTTACCTTCTATTCCAAAGGTTTTCCAACCTTTGGCAAGCAGTTCAGACTTTACCATCCTTCCATGCAGATCTCCCCTTCTGTCTGCAGTGGGATCATACACCATTGATTTGTAGACAAAAGGATCATTCCAGGTTGGATCTGTTATGCATTTGCCAGCTGCAGTAACCCTCTGGACACTCGCGAGAACAGAAGCGTTCATTCTTCTTCTAGCTTCATCTGCGGGGATGTACTCAACCATTCCTCCCGAACCGGGAGGTCGGATCGATCCTCAGCGGTGTTGGGTTTGAACCATATAGTCTCCAGGCATGCCGGCATACCACTTCCCATTACTGCTCGAACGGGAACTCCCGCACCCACCCCTCGAATTTTCTTCATCCTGTGCCTGTGCAATCATGGCTGCAACACGCTTCATCTGCTTCTCGTGCTCAAGACGCTTGGCAGCATCCCTCACTGGGTCCCGGCACACGACCTTACGTCCCTGCGCTCGGTTACGTTCACAGCTGGTCTTGCCAGGTGTGGGGGTATAGAAACCTTGATTGCTTGCCAGGACATTACTTATCCAACCCCCAAGCTCTCCAAGGGATTGCCGCTCATCTATGATCATAATAAAAGCAGCAACGCGGCTGCTCCTCCTGCTGCAAGGAGAGGGAGAACATTTGTTTCTTCTTCAGGCTTTTCTTGTGCCTTCATATTTTGAAGAATATGTACTGCATTTACATATCTGTCTGCGATTCCCTTAATGGGGTACTGCCCTATCCAAGCCTTTCCTGCCAGAGCTCCCATCTCTGGAGCCCATGCAATCCCTTTATTCAGGATGGTAGAAATCTCTTTGCTGATTTCTGTTGGGGGAACCCAGTACTTTCCAAGCTTATTGGCGTTGCCTCCCACATTAACAATGGTTCCTTGAAGCTTGTCCGGAACAGCATTACGCTGGGAATTAAGAGATCGAATTAATTCATTTCCCTGCCGAAACAGTTCTGCCGCAATGGAATGGATCTTTGCCTCTTCCATTAAAATTGAAATGTTCTTATGGAACAATGCTTCCGGGGCAGTCTTTCCTTCACGCTCTTCCTTTAGAAACTGGTCCCTGAGCTTACTGTCTAATTCCAGGAAGCCGCCGTCGGGATTTTCAGCGGTGCCCCCAAACTCTCGGAGGAACTGAAAAGTCTGAGCTCTCCACTTGGAGAGAGCCTTATAATAGGAGGTGATATAAATCTGCCCTGATTCGTGCTCCGCAGGCTGCTCAACTGGCCGGTATTCGGGATGTTCCTTCCAGTAGGGCTCCATCAATTCTCGAGCTTCAGTTGGAGACAAGCCTCCCGCCTCAGGAGCCATTGGATTTCTTCGGAGGGTGTCCAATTGCGCAATAATGAGATCTGAGACATCCTTAACAGTCGGCCACCAGCCGTTATAAGTCATGTTGAAAAGAAGTGTCCGTCCCTTTTCAGTTTTTCTCAAAGACTCTTCAACAACCGCCGTTACCTCTTGCGTGGTGATTTCCATGTTCCTAATAAGGTCAATAAATTCAAAGGCACGGGCAAAGCCATAAGGTTCCTTTAGTTTCTTTCGGGGAGTTCTGTTATCCGATTTTCTTCTTGACCACTCCCACTTAAATGGTGTCGAGTAATACCTCTCATCCCACTGGAGATGCTCTTCTCTTTGTGATGCTTCTTTTATATATCCCGGAACGGTTTCTATCAATTCCTCTTGGATGGCATCCCAAATCGAAACCGTATAGGGATTTGCGTATAACTCCATTATTTTATTGGTGCTTAGGCTTTTACCCTTTGTTTTGATTCCCTTAATCACAGACAGCCCGGGCAGACTAAGCGCGGATCCGCCCGTAAGAATGCTTCCAGGAGTTTTCCACCAATCAAGCTTCGTATCATAGAAACCCTCCTTAAACATCTTGTACTTCTTGAGATAATTATCAAGGGGGGCTTGAGTGTCAACTAAAGGAGCATGCAATTGCCTGAGAATCGAATGAACCGGGAGCCCGAATGTCCAGGCAGGGTCAGCCGGTTCCCATCCAGACCACCAACCTCCCGGCAACTTTTCCTTCTCCATCCGGGCTTTGTCAAAGTGCTTTGCTTGGCCAAGGCCTTCTATCTGTCTATACATTCTCATTTAAAATACCACCATCCCACTCCAAGAAGAGTGGTGGCTCCGATAATATAGAACAGAGCATTCCCTGATTCTTCGGGGCCAGACCAAGGCGGGGGTGGATTAAGGGGGTTCTCCAATGTTTCAACCTTGGCGCTCAACCATGCGTTGAAATTTTCCAGCTTCTTCAAGTACTCATTAGAAGTATACAGTGTGTGGTTGAGCGGATGTCCACCCTTGGTAAGGGCTGTCACCAGTCTAGCCCCTTCCCGGTAAAGCTGCATCCCCTTTACCAACTGCTCTTTTGCGGGGCGCAGTGTATACTTTGGAATCCAGGTTTCCCCGTACGTGTCTTCATAGTACCCATCATCGGAACTTGGAGAGATGGTCAGCGCGAAGCCATCCGGTCCAAATCGTCTAACCGGAGGGGTGCGCATCTCTGGCCATACGATGTACTGGTTAACAAAGCGCATGGCCTTTTTGTGCCACTTGGAGTGCTGATCGGGAAGACTCTCCTCCCCAACATCTTTCTTGGGTTGCTCCTGCTTTTTTATATCCTCTTCCGTGGACGGTAGCGTGACTCCATATCCTCGGGCAGCGGATACAAATTGATCAAAGGAGATTTCATCATCGCTTCCATACGTGTCTGTTATGTTATCAGTGACAAGTCCCCACGTTGGGAAGCCGGACCAATCTACCCCGATTTTCTTCAGGAGGTCTTCTATTTCATCTTCAGTTAAAGTAGATCCTCCATCAATATTGGCTTCGTCAAATGCTTCTCGAATTGTTTTCTTGCTCTTTATCCACTCCGGTAATTTTTTCTTAACGGCGGCTTCAGCTTCAGCCCGGCCACTCACGCTGGCCAACGAGACATGCTCACCAATTCTAATCATTTGCACTCTCCATTATCGCCGGGTTACCACGGCCAATACACTGACAAGAGCAAGGACACCTGCTCCCCCTGCCATGTAAGGCCAGTACTTGGAAAACCATCCTGCGTCGTTCGATACAATTTCTTCTGACCTATCCTGGATAACATTGCGTTCAGATCGGGAATTGGAAATGTTGGCGGCCACTATATTTGCCCCGACCATCTCGTCCCGAACCTCTTCAGCCTTTATATCCTGGGCCACCTCCTTTGGCGTCTCAGGCTCCTTTACAGGTGGAGGGGGAGGTAGAGGTGGAGGGGGCTTATGTTTTGTAACTGACTTGCCTCCCATGACCATGGCACGTATGCAGGCAGAAGCAGCGGCCGCGTTTGGAGTGGATGCAATGCAGCCGGTTGGGTCTACAGCTTTCCCAGCTGCCTGTGCCAATTCTCCAAGGTCCGCAACAATCATTAAACTCTCGATTTCTCTTTCAAAATAAGTCCAACGAGAAATCCACCAATGGCAAATCCAAGTGCGTTTCCTACGGCCCCAATAACAGCATCTTCAATCTTGGAATAGCGTGTCATCTTGGATACCAGGTTCTGTGTGATGGCTTCGCGAACAGCATCCTCCTCCTCTTCTGCTGTTATGGAAATGGTTGCTCCAGATGGAGCTTCCTCTTCATAGCGTGGGAGGAAGACAACGGGTTCTCCCTCCTCTGTCTCTAGAAGGATAACCTCGTTTTTACCGGGCTCAGTCAGCTCTACATCATCCCCGTTCTTTTTCTCAACAGGGTCGGCTTTCTGACCCAAGCTTCCCAAATCTTGATATTCCGGTATCAACATAAGATCTTCACAGAAGTAACCATAAGGCCAGGGCTAAAGCGCCGGCACCTGCAACGACGGGAACTACACTTCCTTCTTCCTCTTTACCCGGGTCGTCGTAAATGATTACTTTTTCTCCACTTGGAGTTGTCACTACCTTTGGTTCAGGTTCCTCGTGCCAAGCACCTTCTTTCTTGGCTTCCTTCTTTAATTCTTCATCTTCTACCGTTGGATTTTTGATTGTGGCCATGGCAACTGCGATGGCTTCCTCCAACTTCTTGAAGTAAAAATCATCCGTACTGAGCCCTTCTTGTGCATTTTCAACCCCAACGTATCCTGAATTTGCATGCTCCGTTGCAGACTTTGTCAAACGCTCTATGGCTGCACTTTTCTTTACTGCAGTAGGATCGTCATGCTGCAGGATAAGTCTCGCTTCATCCTTTAGAGTGCGTCCCTCATCCAACAGGAGCTGTAGTTCAGGTAAGTTTTGCTCCGCTTCATATAAACTCATCACAGTTCGGGATCTTCTCCATCTCGTCCCAACAGGGTTTATTGAAGTAGCATGCTTCCAATTCGTCGGCTTCTGCCGCTCTTCATACGTTTCCGTAGTCCAGGGGTTGTACATATCGCGAAACCAATCACGCGCGGTATTTCTCCAGTCTATAAGCGCATCGGCGGTCGCGTCCGAAGCCTGGGTCCATGGAACCTGTCCCAGGTAAGCAAGATTGGAATAGTCATACTCTGCAATCAACATCATGGACCTCGCTTTACAGTATAAAGGTTTCTCGTTCTCCGCCTTACTGTCCCGGTAGGAAACATGGCGGCTCCCTGCTTGATCAGCTCTTCCCGGGGAACGCCAGTCTGGGTGACAAGTTTAACAGCAAAGCTTGGCTCCGTATAGAAGGGGCGGCACCGGAAGGAAGCGATCACGCCTCCTCCTGGTGACAGCACTTCAAAGTACTGGTTACGAACATAGGATTGCCCAAGCCCTGAAACCGTTTCAGGCCAGGGGCCGGGGCGTTTCGCCATCGGGCCCTTGGACACGGGGAAGGGACCGGGCATTTGAGCCCTGTATCCCGGAGCTACTTGGAACGGCATGCAGTTCGCTTTGGCGACCACGTAATTGGTCCCCCCTTCCGCATCCACGATCCAGTATTCTCTGCCGTATGAGATTGGCTTTCCGCCAACCTTCAGGCCAAGGCTTCCAATGAACCGCCCGTCCTTGATGCGACGCTGACCCCAGAGGTGGCCGAGGAACAGCTCGCCGGCAACTACAGCAACAGCGGCCAAACCGAGTGTCCACCACCAAGGTACTTTAAATTTCTTCACTATTCTCCTCTATACCAAGAGCAGGTACAGGAGCACGCTTGCTCCTACTGCCCCGGCTGCCACTGGAACAATATTGTTCCCCTCTTCGTTTTCATTTCCACTCCCAATATCCACTAAGTGCCTTAAGAGCACAGGCTCGTGGGGACCTACTTTTTCCTGGTATTTTTCCAGCGTACCCTGCTTAACTCTTTTCCATTTTCCATCAACCTTTACCTCCACAAACGTACCCGCCTTTATGAGGTCCACCAGTGCCTCATAATCACGATCACCATCCTCTCCATATTCATAGAGGGGAACCGCCTCTTTTGTGAGAGTGAAAAAGATTCCAGTTACCCCATGGTTACCTGAAAAACCAACTCCATAGACACCCTGTTTTTCCACGAAGGGAGAGGCTTCCCCAGCCGGTCCTTGGAAAACAAGACGAACTGGGACTCCTTCGACTGCTTTCGTTTTGCCATCCTTCGTTTCCACAACCCTTCCAGACCATTCAATCTCCACCCCTCTTCTTTCTTCCTCTCCTCCCTCCCCCAAAGAGATACCAATATGATCAAGCTGGCCCAAGGAAACGTTTTCTTTCACCAACATTACATCCCCACACTTTTTGGCTTTCCTCCGACCTTCAACCCAAGGTCATCAAGATCACCCAGTGAAACATGTTCACCGATTAACATCTTTTAAAACTCCCCCTCGAATTCAGCCGCTTCTCCGTCTCTTATTAAGAAGTACCATACGAGGCCACCAATAACAGCCGCGCCAAGAACGTACGGCAGAATGCTTTTTCCTTCCGGCTTTTCATCCGGCTTCTCATCCGGCTTCTCATCCGGCTTCAAGGGTTGTGGTCTCACCTCTCCATCAGAACCCTTACCCCCTGGAGCTCCTGTTCCTGCAGCAAGAAACGCTTTGTACTTCTCTTCCCATTCAGGCTGTCCTTGCTGAGATCCAAGCTTTAAAAGGTATTCCCCCGGCTCCCATCTTCCTTTCTTGACATTCTTGGCATAGAGATAGGCAATGCCCGGTGTGGGACTTGGGCGCCCCTTGTGATCTGCACTTGGCACCGTTACACCCCATGAGAGGTCACCTTCTCTTCCACTGAGAAGAGCTTCAATTTCTTCACGCTGCTCTTCTGTAACCTCGCGAACCTCAGTGGCAAATCGATACGCCCACCATGGGTATTGTATAATTGCCTTCCACATAAAGGGGGCGCTGTAAGGCAACTTTCCCTGGGCTCTGGCCGCTTCAAAAGCCTCGGTGGCCTTTTTCCAATTGTAGCGCCATCCATCATAGGCAGCTGCGATGGCTGCAATTTTCTGCTCGTCGGTCAGCCCTGGTAGATCTTGAGCCAGGTCACCAAATTGAGCAAGACCTGCTGCGACAGTTCCTGTGGCCATTTAATCGTCCTTTTAAAATAAGTTACTGAGTTCTGAATCCATGGCAGAGGCGTTTCAACCATTCGCCAAGAAGCTTTTCCGCGCTTGCTGTCTGATCTGGCATTAGAAAATTCCATCTACCTTAATGTTGGCTCCTTCGCCTTCCTCATCTTCAAAGTAAAGAGAAGCTCCCAATCCATCCGCCTGGATATTGGCTCCACGACCCGCTGCATTCTCAAAGTAAAGAGATGCGCCAAGTCCCTGGGCACTCGCTCTATCCCGGTCAGCAATCGGAACATCGGGGCCGGTAATGGGGATTCCATGGGGAGTCAGGGCTGCAGCAGTTCTCTCAGTGTACAGGCCGCCACCTCGGGTAACCCTGTATCCCGGTTGATGTACACGAAGACCGTGTCCACTCACGACGGGAATTCCACTAGGGCTTAGAACCACTTGCCTAGCAGGCTTCATGTAAGAAGCTCCGGTCGGACTGGCACTGATATCGATTCCACCGGGACGACCAATAAAAGCACCACCGTAACCGCCACGCGCTGCTTTCATCATTGCGTACTTCTGCTGAGCCGCTGCGAGAAGGGAGCGCCGCTTACGCTTCTTCGCTCTGAGTGCCTTGAATCTACGCAAGTTGAATTTAGGGTGTCGCCGCCTTCCCTTGAACCACCTCCTGTTAAGGAAACCCATACCCTCCACATCCTGAATCGCATCGATATCATCGATGTCTGCATCCTCAGGGACGATCATGATCTGACCACCGGTCACATCATCATCTTCGGGAACAATCATCTCCTGTCCAAGCATGGTCTTTTCTCCTTATTTCTTTCGAATAGTGACCCAAAGTAAAACACTGGCGAGGATAACAACTCCTCCTATAATATAGGGAAGATACGGCTCTATTCCGTCACCAGTGATTGCCTTCGCGATCTCTTTCTTCCCCTTGTCAACGGAGATCTTTCCTGTAGCAACCTGGGTCGCAGCGTTTTCAGCTGCAATCTCAACCTCACGCTTCTTTTGAGCGATGGAAGACTTCTCCATCGCTGCCGCAAGGTCTTTCTTCAAAGAATCTGCTTCCGCCTTAGAGGTAGCAGTTTCCTGGTCTCGTTTCTCCCGCTCTTCTCTCAACTTCAGTTCGGCTTCTACCTGCGCCTTTTTCCAATCAGCAAATCTCTTTTCAATGGCGGCCATTCTCTCGTCAACAAGCGTGACCAACTGCTCCGTCACAGCCTTGACTTCCGAGTCCTTAATCTGCTCTCCCGAGGGAGGTGTCGTGGAGGCACCAGCAGGAACAGCAGCAGGAACAGCTTTGGTTGGATGAGGATGATGCGCGGATGGTTGCGCCACATGGGTAGCAATCACCTGATCAATTACCCTGTCAATTGGCGCACCCTGTTTCCCCTGCCTAAGATGAGCCTGGGCAGCCGCAAACAGCGCTTTGTTGTCCCACCCTAGATCACCCAAGGGCATCAGTTCGCCAAAAGAGAATTGTTCAGCTACAAGCATAATTACCTAAAAGAGGTTGGTGTTCATGTTGGTACCAACGTCCCCTTCTTCAAAATACAACGAAGCACCCAGAGTTTCCGGGACCCCAGGAGTTCCCTTTGGGTAAGTTGGACGCGCTCCACCTGCGCGGATCAGGTCAACGTCATCTTCAACGGTTCGAGGCCATGAATGGGGAGCGATTCCTCCCTCAGCGAGACCCCACATTTCTCCAAGTCCCCATGTCCCCTGTCCCGGGACCTTGGCAGGTCCGGGCCCGGAAGAAGGATACTTGTCATCACGAATCATGATGGATCCACCGTTATCCTTGACGGCCTGTCCAAGTCCCCAGGTACCTGAAGATGGAACCGCTGCGGGGCCTGCACCCTCTCTTGGCATCAGGTTTTCCTGATCCCGAATGGGCATCTGCCTCGGAGCCGGTTTGTAATTCCACCACTTCTTTCTTTTCAGAAACGCCTGTTGCCTTGCAGTTAGACTGCCCGGGTTTAAGCCCTTCTGGTAGTAGCTCTTCAGCATCTCCCTGGCACGCATCAGATCCTGGGGCGCAGTGCCTTTTCGAATCCGTTTGAGCTGGTACCCTGGGCGGACTGAACGCGCTCGACCACGGACCACCGCAACGATGCTTCCATTGGGAGCTACGACAGCCCAAAGCCCGCGTAGAATACCGGCATTTCCACCGGCCAATCCTTGTACCTGCGTCATTTCATCCTGCGGGACAGGACCTGGGTCGCTCACAATGAACGACTCTCCGTCCGGGAGAATCATCTCCTGACCCAAACCTTCAAAGATAGTAACCATGGCGTCCTCCTGTATTAGCTTTCTTCTAAATCTTCCACTGATTCTTCAACAGTCAAAATACCAGCCGGGTCAGGTGTAAACTCACCGACAGGTACCCACCTCAATGGTGAGTTCTGCTTGGAAGCGAAAAGAATTTCATCTCCGTTTGCTCTCAAGGCAATTCCAATCCCGGTTTCATTTCCCACGAATCCATAAAGCGCTTCTCTTAAAAATTGCATACTTTCCTCCCATCAAGCCCCCTGTAGCTTCATTTTTTTCCGAAGCTGGGGTAAATCAAAATCAGCCTCATATGGCCCACTAATTATATCACCACTCTTTACACTTCTGACCACAGCCTCGGCCCCCTTCTTCTTGCTCAAGATTCCCGTAGTAATCCATTTCGCAAAACTCTTTGCTTCCCAAGCGGGGTCTTCTGGTGACAGTGGATCTTCTTTAAAGTATTTCCTCCTGATAACCCCTTCCTCACTTCCAGGCGTGGGATCAGGAACAAGGTACTCTACAACTATAGGATCGGTAAGTCTCATCTCTTCTTCAGGCTGGTGTGTCCTCGCGGCGTGTGCACGAGATTGCTGGACTTGCTTGCCGTAGTCTTTCCAATAAGGATCCACTTTTTCAAAATAAGGTTCTTCCCCCGGTGCATATTTTCTCGGCACAACTGATACCGGTGGAAAGAGAACGGGAGCTGGTGCGTAACGTTCATCTTCGTAGGCACGCTCTTTCAACATATCAATTTCATCGTCTGTAAGCAGGAGACTCATTATCTTGCTGACAAGTTCATTTCCCTCTTCATAAGTAATCTCCCCTGATTCAACAGCGTCAGAAATCACCCTTGTTTTTTTGAGAGCTTCTTCTTCATATTTATTCTTAAGATTTTCGTAAAACTCATCGGGAACCCTGATACCACGGCCCCATCGATCAGCTTGCGACTTAACCTCTTCTTCAAAGGGGCTTTGGTAGGGAAATCCGTCACTGGAAGTATGTGCAACTCCCCTGCGATACTTTTCAATTTCCTGTTCCCAGTCAAATACTGGTGCACCGGGAACATAAACTACACCGCGACCCTCTCTCGGGTGCGTAAAGGGAAACGGTCCTAACGGAGCGGGTGTCCCACCCGATCCACTGTCATATTTATACCCGTGATTTTCCGTGGCAATCCTATAATAGTCCTCGGGAGCCATCTCTTCTTCCTGCATCCATCCCTGCTCTGGACCAGTCCATACTGCGTTACCCCATTTCCATACTTCACCTTCTCTTGGACCTTCCGAACTGACCCGATCGTATCCCGAGTAAACAGGGTATTGTTCAAAGTCAACATTTCGCGCATATTCCATTCGAGCCCATTCCGGGGTACGCGGGTCATTGGGACCAAAGTCCAGCCAAACCGCAGAAGAAGTGGGGGAGTATAATCTAGGGATAGGCTCGCCCTCGGTACCTTCGTACGTATAAGGATGTAGAAAGGTGCGTGATGCTATCTCCTCTGCCTGGTCACGCCCACCACCTTCTTCATACCAAGTAGGTCCTGGTATCTCCTTGTATAGAGTGGGAGGTTTATCAAAGTCCGGGCGAGCTCCCGGAGTGCCTCCCTCCCTTAAAATTGTATACTTTTCAGCGGCCGAGCCTGGCAAGTCGGGATCAATTGTTATGTAGCGTTCCAAATCGTCGTCCCACACTTGGGGGAGCTTCTCTGAAATGTCAAACCCATAGCTGTGGGCGTCAGCGGGAAGATCTTCCCTGTCCGCTTCCATCCATTCTTCCGTAGTCAATCTATTCCAATCGAATTCCATTTCCGCTTCTTCCCCAACCCCAGAACTCCTTTTCCACTTCTCTTGCTCTTCAAAGAATTCTTTCCAGAGTTGTTTCTTTGCTGAGACGGGAAGACTGCGGTAAGACTTCACGACAAAAAAGAAAACCTGCTGCTTTTCAGATGGAGATAGCCTCTCCATCTGGGACTTTACCTTGGCCATTAAAAGCCTTTGAAAACCCAGCGAACTCAGCTTTTTCTTCTTTCTAAGCAAACCCGGTAACCTCCTCTTCCCGAAGCGTTTCGTACTCTTCCCATTCATACGGGATTATCAGATATTGCCCAGGGTGAGATATCTCAATACCAGTCCTTCCTTCTTTTTCTCCAGTGTCAAAAACTTTTGCTTCCCAAGCTGTGGGAATGACACGCCTTCCATTTTTGTCTACTGCACTGACTGACCATCTTGCCCAGGCACGCGCTTCGTCTTCCCCTTCAAATCGCGCCTCTACCCAGACTCCCTCCATATCCCCACCTGTCATCAGCTCTCTAAACTTGACAAGGTAACGACCCGTAGGGCCTTTCAAAAATCCCAGTTGGTTCTTTCCTGCTCTTTCTTTGAGACCCCGAATCCTTTTCCGAAATCGGCCAAGACCGGCCACCAAGGCGCGACTAATCTCTTCTGGCTCATAAGGGGAAAACGGTGGGACCTTCATAGCACCTCCAGGTGCCGAAGGAGGAGGAGGCAACGGTCTATTTGTTGTCGTTGCTACAATCCAATCAACAAAGCTTGGATCCTGGTTGTAAACTTCCTCCTCAAGGAACAATGCGGAATCTCCATCTTCATCCACCTGCCACAAATCAAACTTCACATTTGGATGACGACTCAGATAACGCTCTATCGTATCCCGTATCTCCGGAGTCATATCAACAGACTCCCCGGCCCAGATGGTTCTCATTGCATCCAGGAAAGCCATTGCGGCAAGCCCACTCAGATTTCGTACTCTTTTCATTTTTCTACTTCGCTACCCCTTTGTGGATTTGTAGGTATCTATTACTTCATCACCCCAGGCATGCACATGCTCACTGAACGGTTTGCCCCCGACATCTCCACCTTTCTCCATGGTATGTCTTAGTACCGGGTTACGGTTTCCCAGCGCATCATAAAACGCACGAATCATAGTGGGGTTCCCATCTACATTACCGTCCCCAACGAAGGAAAGCCAAAGGGCAAGAACTGTTCGGGGTGGGTTGAACGGCCCTGGCATCACGGGTATCATTCTTCTGCCCCAAAATCCCACTCCCACTCCTTCCATCTCCTCCCCTTGCTTGAACCTCTCCCAAGGAGGCAGATGTAACCTATCCGTCAAAAAGCCATGGTAATCCAGCAATTGTTTCTTATCCTCGGCGTCTAAAGGACGGTCTGGATCAGCTGTGCGTTTTATAGCAACGCTCCCGTCAGTCGTTTGAACCATGCGAGCCTCAATTCCCCGCTCATCCCACAGTCTACCTATAAGGCCATGCGGGTCAGCATTAGGGAGTCTAATGCCAGTACCAGCCTCGTAGAAATTTTCTCCTCCATAGGCATTCGTGTCCCGCTCTCCTATCCAGATAACCTCATCCACGGAATACCGCTCAATTGGGAGAGCGCCAGGAGCCCAGATTTCGAGATCCCTGTCATCTGGTACTAGCCGTTCATCGAACGTGGCGCTGGCCATCCTTCCTAAACCGTCAACACCACCCAATCGTGAAAGCATCCCGACATACTGTCGGGTGGCTTTCTTTGGTCATTTCCCCAAGTAGCGCGCCATCTGAGCCAAGCGCCCCAAGCGTCCCATGCGTCCCAAGCGTCCCATGCGCCCCATGCGTCCCATTCCTTTTAAGCCGGCCACCTTCGCGCCTGTTATATCACGCTCAGCCGACCCCGGGCCAAGCTCCCGGCGTATACCTTCCTGGGCAGAGACCTGGTCCTTGAAATCACGCTCTTCAGGTGTCAAAACAGAGTCAGGGAAAGACATGATAAAACCGATCGGGATTTGACCGTCGTCAGAATAGTCCCTACTCGTGACAATGTCTTTTACACGATTCCAATCATTGCTCTGACTCTTCATCAACGCCATTATCGTGGGGTGAGTGTCTCTTCCTAGAGGAAACAGTTGGCCAATGCGACCGACTCTCCCCATGCGTCCGACTCCCGCCTCGAAGCGGTCAATGTGTTCAAGTTTCCTTTCGATCGCATTGCGAACCACAGCACGGGCGGTCTTGAAGATGCGCGTAGCCAGTTCAGGGTTCTTCTTGAACGCGGCCGCCGCTTCTACGGCAGCCCGGATCGCATCGGCAGCAGCACCCTTGGCGTCTCCTGCCAAGTACTTCTTCATGGACTTCCGAATGGAGTCCATGGCGAACTCCAATGTGCGCGAAGCTTGGCCAAACTCTTTCTTGGTAAGCTTGACCTCAACTTTAGAAGCGGTATCAAGCCCCGCGTAACGAGCCGGTTCCATTGCCTTGGACTTGGTTCGTTTTTTCTTTACAGCTCCAAGGTTCTTTCTTTCTTTCCGGTACTTCTTGATGAAGCCGTCCGCCTTCTTGGTAATGCTGTTCCATTGGCGGCGGTTAAGGCGTCCCTTGTGGAATTCTTCCGTCGCCCTTGCCTTGGCGTTCTGGGCGTGAGTGACGTTTTCCATGGGGTACTTGCGTTGCTTGGGGAGACCGAACTTGCTGGCGGGGATCTTCCGTCTCTGGGCCGCTGTCAATTCCTTGCTTTTTCCAAGAGCTTTGCTTTTCTTTTTTCTGGGTTTGGCTTTGGACTTCGCCTTTCTAGGTTTACGTGCTCCGTCTCCGATCCCGGAAATTTCAACGACCTCAGGCATGGGATGCTCCTTTCAATCTCTTCATGTGCGATTCTATTAAATTTAGTTCCATAAGAGTACTACTCCAAGGGTAATAACTGCTCCCCCAAGTACGATAAGGGGAACAAGATTTTCTTCCAGTAGAGTTGGAAGGTTTTTCGGGGTGCCAAGTGGGGTAAGACCGATATCGCTGTCTCCTGGCTGGTGTATAACTTCGGGCGGAAGATTTAGATCTTTTCCCAGGAATGTAATATAGGATCCTACGGATGGCCTGGATCTTTTCCCCGTACGCGGATACACCCGGGCGATATCTTCATACTCTTTTTCCCTGCTCTCAGCATCTTTAACTCGATCTCCAGGATAAGGGTGAGTTGAAAACCAACGCTCTATCAGCCCCGGCTTTTTTGTACGAAGAGAAAGAAATACATTCATCACCTCGGCGGTTCCCTTTGGACTGTAGCCGGCCCTTGCGGCCATCCGTTGTCCACGCCAATCGGATTCTTTCTCTGTCTCTCGTCCGTAACTGCTGTTCATTCCCAGTTGGATAAGGCCACCATACTCATCGATATCGTCTTGGGAGAGTTTTCCAAAAAATAATTTTGTAAGCGCTATGATTCCCGCCTGGCTCCCAACACCCAATCCAACTTTCTTTGCACCATGGTGTTCTGCAGCATGAACTATTTCATGGCCCATGATAGCCGCCAGTGCATCCTTGCTTCTAAGTTTGGAAAGAAGGCCGGTTGTAATGTAAATGGAGCCATTGGGCCAAGCCCATGCATTTATTATAGGGGAATCAATCAGGGTAAACTTGTAACCAAAATCTCTTCGGCTTGACCGAATCTGCTGAACCAGATCGTTTCCAACAGCCTTCACATAATCACTGGCAGGACCGGTAACAGTTTTGGCACCCTTCAAGCGGTCTTTATCAGACTTCTCAGCCGAATCTCCGATCAGCTTTTCAAGCTTGTCAACCCCCTTCTTGATGGCATCTTTTATATCGCCTTCAAGGGTCATTGGTACTTTTCTTTGTTCGTAAACAATCATTCTAATTTTAAATCCTTGATCTCATTGAGTAGAAGGCCAGCCATGAAAGCCACACCCCCTATCAATAATAGTTCAGGCGTTATTCTTTTTTTGGACTTCATGGTAAACCTGTAAACCTGGTTAGAACCAGGTTTAGCATTATGACTGACGGGTGTTGTGGAAATCTTTTCACCAGCAACTGTACCGGCAGTAACGATGACCATTTCAGGCACCTTCATGGTGGAAGCAACGGTAACTTTACCAACTCCATCCTTTTCAGAAAAACCATGACCAACGACCTTCTTGTCTGAGGGTGTGATCATCACAAATGGAACATTTTCCTGGCCTTCCCCATGGTTGTCCACCACCTCAAAGGCCACTGACCTGCTAAGTTGACCAAGGTTACTCATCGTCTTTTCCAAATATGAATTCCTCGTTCCTGGCGTAAAGCCCCAGCTTTTGTTTTATGCCGGCCAAGAAGACGCTTACCCTTGGAATCCATTAAACACCATTTTTGGTCCCTTTCTGGTCGCTTTGGATCCATTCGATCTTTGGGACACTTCTTGATTACTCCTAAACCTGAAATGGGCTTCCCTTCCCTCCACGATGGAAAGGCAACGCCCGCCAATACTCCCCCAACAACCGCCAAACCAGACCCAATACGAAATTTATCCCCAGCTGTGGCGCCACCCTGGCTCTCCAATGCTGAAACCATTTTTACATAAAGTGCGTATAGAGCGATAGCTGCGGTGCCGGCGATAAGAAGATCTGGCGCTTTCTTATCAAGCACTCCCTTTAATTCAGAAAACGAAGAAAGGTCCATCTTTCCTCCAGGGCCCCGCCCTTGGCTCGGGCCCGGAGGAAAATGGACTTCACCTCTAGGCCAAAACAAAAACTCACGATTTCTTCCTTACAACATCCAACACTTTACGAATACGGCCCATACCGTCAGTAACGTCTTGGTTGAATTCTATATTCAAAATTCCCATAAGTCTCATAGCTACTCTCGCCTTTGAGTGAGCTTGCTTTCTGTATTCCTTTGCCTGTCCGTTCAGGCCTGGTGTTTTAGAAAGATGAGCCAGGCGCTCTGATTTTAAAATTACAGCTTCCAACCTATTTTCCCTCTCCGGCTTGGGATGCTTTTCAGGCTTTGAAGCCTCATTTAAAATTCTTGCAAATTGAGCCATTTACCACATTCCTCTGCCTAGCCCTTCTGTTCCCGGGTCTTCTCCTGGACCTTCATCAGGCAACCTTGAAGTAGGTAACTTGGGAGCGCGGGCTGTCGTTGTTGAAGGGGGTGGAGGTGGAGCTAGGGATGGGCGCGGTGCCGCTGGCGGAGAAGCAGCAACAGCTGGCGGTGCCACAGCTTGCTTGGAGGCGGTAACCATCTCCTGTTTCTTTTCTTCCGGAGAGCTTAGTGCCAGCCATGCCCAGTACGCACCTGCTCCCAAGCCAGCCCAGTATTCCCAGTTTTCAATTTCATCTTTACGGCTCTGGACCAGGTAAACCCAGTACCCTCCCACCGCAAGCCCAAGAGCTACTTTTATAGTATTCATAAACCTATGCCTTCGCCTTTTTTAACAGCTTCAATAATCTTCTTACGTTTTTCCGCCTCTATCTCAGCTTCACTTGTAATCTCAATCGCTTCTTCCTTGTGAAGATCCACAAGAGATTTTGGTTTATCAATACTTTGCTTTATTGCGTGGTAAAGTCCCCATGCGCCGAAGGCTAAGGCAACTACCCCTACTCCTTGGAAAAATTTGTTCTTCTCTTTCGGAATCTCGCGCATTACAAACCACATGGTGGCCCCGGTTCCTACAAGCCCCAGTAGGGCGGTTGGAGTTAACTTGAACTTAATACGGGCTGCGTCTACGTCGAGCCCAAGATTTCCCAGACCAAATAGCTCGTTGATTTCAACTGATGGCTCCTTTTGGAAAGCCAATTCAATCGGGTTCTGCCGGGTTCCTGGTGCCTGTCCCAGGCCAAACAGGTCATTCACCTCGACTGACGGTTCTTTCTGAAAAGCCAGTTCAACCGGGTCTCTTCTGGTGCCTGCACCGGTAGCTGTGAAGGGGTCAATTGTTTCTCCAATTCTTAGCATTGCTTCTCCTTACTTCACTAGCTTTACAATGCCCCAGACAATGATGCCCGTTACCGCGACGCTTGCAACTGCGCCCGCAACTAACATCCAGGTGGACATCTCCATAAAGTTCTGTGCATTAGGGTCTGCTTGACCAAGCCCGAATATTTCAAAGTCTTCCGGGTTTTCTCCCGAGTAGGTATGCAGCGGGGAACGTGTACCCTGCTGACCGGGAATACCGAGGCCGAACATGGCCACGTCTTCCTCACCTGGAGAGTAGGGTGATCCAGGGAGGCTGGTCGGCGCGTCGATTACTCTGAGCATGAAAAACTCCTTTACAGGGATGACACAAAGGACGAAACAGGATTGCTTATCGAATTTATCTTTGACATTATTTCATTATCTTTAAATAGCCTGTTAGTGTTAGGAAGGCCATTCGGCAGCGACATCTGCTCCGCTAATTCCTTCCTAGCCTTTTCGGAAGACAAGGCTATTCCGGATGCCAAGACCGACGCTGACCCAAGTATTCCAAGGGCATTTGCCCCAATAAAAGTCCAGCCGAAAATCTTGAAGAAAAGAGCTTTCTCACTCTTCAAAGCTCTCCAGAGAAACCAGATCCAAAGTGGGTGAAGAATAAGGCCGCTTACCCCCATGGCTAAAAGTTGCCATCGCACCGTGTTTACTAATTCTTCCTCCTCTGGCCCAAGAGCGAAGGTACCCAGATCCCACTTGGGGGGCACATCGGGCATCGTTACACCCTTGCCTGCGTAGGCTGATCCTTGGGCAGGGAGGGGAGCCCACTTATCGGTTTCCCCAGGGGAAGTCGGCATGCCCTTGGCTGGGTATTTTTCCCAGAGAGACTTAGGCTGGGAACGAAGCCAAGGATGCAGTTGCATGCTTTCAGTGGCACCTTCTCCTGGCTGTGCGGCTGCAAAAGGAAGCGAAGCGTCGTACTGTCCCAAGCCATCTAGCCGGAACATACTTTTCGGAAGCCCCATCTCCTTACTTTCATCGCGTATTCTTATCATCTTATTCTCCTTTTTTTTCGAGTCCAGAACTTGAAGCGGCTGCCTCAAAGATTACTGGGAGCAGCCCAATTCCCAGCAAGATGCCGCCAAGGCCTGTTAGAACAGGATTGGCAAAGGTGGGCCGAAGTCTTTTCATCTGTGCAATAGCCATCAGGACTCCGCCACCTGCGATCCACCCCCATCTATTCTTGGGCGAGAGGGCATCTTCTACCAACTCCGGGATGTTGGTAATGCCCAGCTTGTCCATCATCATTGAGAGCCAACCTTCGTCGTCGGCTCCCAGGGCACTCAAGGATCCGTAGGGGTATTCCCAAGCATCTATATTGGGCCAAAGGACACGGTTGTGTTCCGCCAGAAGTCTTGGATGCTCGTCGTCAATTTTGGGAATAGGTGGGGATTGGACCGTTCCCGGATGAACTTCCGCCCTCTTATCGAACCGATGCCGTAAATTCTTTAGAAGCCCCGTATTGATCAGATCTTCTTCTGAATGGAAGGCGGGAGGTCGTTCAGACTTTTCGCTATACTGGTTAATAGGAGGCTCATAGATCACTTCCTGTCCTAGTTGCCCTGAAACCCTGGCACACTGCATTATGCCCTCCTTCGTGTAAGTTTATTGATCGCAACGGTTTGTATAATCTCTCGTGCTTCTTTTATCAGTTTATCTGCTTCCCTGCCGGAAGATGCCCTGGACGCCATCACAGCCGCTGTGAGAGCTCTTGAGACAGCTAAGCGAAGGTCTCCCTTTCGGAAAGCACTTCGAGCGTTCTTGAGCTTAGTACGGGCCAATTTTAGCGTAGGGACAGCACCCAAGCCAGCAACCTCTTCCAATTTATCGCTTCCATTATCAGGGTGATCTACGTACCCGTTAACTTCCAGGTAAGTATCAAAAGTGGAGTCAATGTTTCGGATTGCCTGTTCCACCATCCTCTTCATGGTATAGATGATAGCAGGGTCCACTTCAATATTTCGACTAATCGCAGTAGTGACCACGTTGATGCCAATACCAGATGCCTTGAAGAACAGGTTAACGGCCTCCGCCAGGTTTCCAGCCCTCCCTTCAATCTCTGCCCTCTGGAAAGTCTGCCCTGCAATAAAGGCTTCCCGACGAAGATCCTCGGGATCCAGATCCCCGAGGTCATTCCTTCTCAGGTTGTAGCTTTCCTTTTTGATCCTTGCCCTAGCCATTGAATTTCCTATAATCTAGGTTATGAACATTAGTGACAAAGTAGAAGACGTCCGTGACCTTATTGCTGACCTTTCTGAAGACATCGACAAGATTCTTGCCATGGCGCAGTTTGCGGCCCCGGCTGGGGAAGGGGTAGCTAAGCGCGTTTTGGATCGCATGGCGGAAATCAGAAAATTGTTCGAGGAAAAAGATGGGAAACCAGGCAGAGACAGTTAGCTTTCGGCTCACCATTCCACGGGAGGCACTGGCCGACCTGAGTTCGCTGATTGACGGTGAGACGCGGGAAGGGTTGGGAAGCGTTGAAGCAGCTTCGCTTCTCCAGGGCGTCTTTTCAGGATGCCTCGGGGAATACCTGGGAGAGCCTGTTCCCGTTACAATCACCGCCGCCTCCGATTCTTACGTGAGCCGATAGGTAGGGGAAAGGACGCTTCCAACTCGCCGTCCTCTTTATTCCCTGGCTTCTGAAATACATCCGCAAGGGTTTCCAGGCTGTTTCGCACGGAAATCATTTCTTTCTTTATGCTTTCAAAGTTAAGCGAACCATTCATACTGTCAATCACTTCCCGCACCCGGTGCGTGATCCTCTCCACATCTTCGCTTACTCCTCCTGCCTTCTTGGAAACTTCCTGGATACTATTGATAATCGGCTCTACCTTGTCGGAAACAGAATCTACCTTCTCTATTATAGGGGCAATCTTATCCGCTGTCTCTCCGATGGAGAGACCGATCTTCTCAGAGTTGACCAGCGCCCGGTAACTCATATCGTAACTCTGGAACATCAGCTTCAGAGATACGGAGAAACAGGGGAACATGAAGCCAAGCCCCCACAAAATAAGAGCTGCCTGAAAAAGTGCCGTAGCGTCCCACGTTCCATATAATGTGACGAAGACTGAATACAGGGCAAAAGCGGTGAATCCGAATGCAACGCCAAACCCGAAAATGTTCCGGGCAAACTTTTTGGTCTTCCCAACTTCCGTGTCCATGATGTCTCCTACAATTGAGGTGTCAAACTTACCGTAACCGTTTTTCCTTCTCGATCCCGAGCGGATTGTAAATGCCTAATGGCATCCCTCTCCTGAGCGGCTGTTCCTCCCGCTCTTGCCTGCTTGAGCCTCTCTGTCCAACTTTCCACATTGGTCCCACGACCTACTGCAGCCTTAGCGCCCGGAAGCGGGCCGGCCGCTCTCTTTGAGGATCCACCTGTCACCCTCTTGAAGGCCCCAGTCACTGTTTCCACCGCTGACTTTGTATCAGTCAAGAACCAGATTCCCAAGCCAATTGCTCCCAGCTTCCATGCGAGATCTAGGAAGTCCGGGCCAGTATCCACATTGGGAGCTTCCCTTGGATTCTTGGGGGCATCGGGAAGCTTTGGATCTGGTATTACATCTTTCATAACTGTGAAGACAGATTCGAGAAGCGCCTTTTGAATAAGGTGCTCCTCGTCTTCTATGGCCGTTTCAAGAGTAGCCTTGACCGTGGCTCCCACCCCTGAGTTGGAAATTTCCCGAAGACTATCTATATCGCAATCAACAATGGCATCATTGATATCTCCGGCAGCTTCTTTATCAACTCCCGCACCTACTAGGATCTTTTTGATCGTATTCTCCGGGAACTTGGAAACTACCGGTCGAACCTTTTCACATGCTTTTGCAAAGCGTACCTTTTCTTTCCCCTTTTCCACTCCTCCCGGGTCCTGGGGGAGCACCACCGAATAGACCCAGGCAACGCCTCCCGCTAGGTTGGCAGTCCCTGCTATTACCCTCCAAGTCTGTGCGCTTTTGTATTTCTTTTTAGCGTCTTGCGTTATCGCCTCTTCACTAGCAATATCTGCCAAGTCTCGTCCAAACCAGCCCAGCCATTTTCTGTCAATTCCAACGAGCTCAGCGAGAGCGCCCGGAGCGCTGAACGCGATAGCGGACGATACCAGGGGAACGGCAACCAAAGTGGTGATGACCCCCCGCAGAGCAATCTTCCGTTTCCCGTAAGCATGGTAGAATCGAACCCCGTAATATACCTGGGGGAATCCCGTCCACCAAAAAGCTCCAGTCGCGGTAACCTCGGCTAATCCTCTTACCATTTCCCTTTTTTGCTCGCGCCAAGGCTTCGTCGTGGTCAGGCCTCCAAAGAAAGTGTCGCTAAGAATCTGCAAGAGTTTGCCAGGCAAGGTTGTGGGTCCAAGTTCACTTGCACGCTGTTTCTTCAACACTTCTGTCTGCCGTTTGATTTCCAACTCAAGCAGGCCCCTCTTACTGTTCAACAAGTGATCCAGACGCCTTACCTTCGCCATGATTTCAAGCGCCTTTTCGCGAGCCCACTTGTGGTGGCTAGACTTGTCCCATCTTTCCCTGGCTTGGCGGGAGCGCCTCTGGTTCTTTGGCAAAGTCCATATTGTTGCAGCGTCAGTTAAGCTGCTTGCTCCTTGAGTCCCCATCCTTTCCCCGACGGAAGTAGCCGTTTTAAGCTGTTCAACAAGATCCCTGACCTCAACTGAGAGCTCCATAGCCTCATGTGCCAGCTCTTTAGCATTTTTTCCATTGTGCCCTTCGATGTATTCAGGCATGCCTTTCTTACCTTGCTCGGCTAGCGGGGCTTCGACTTGCCTGGGAGCACCTTTATCACTTTTCATGGATTCATTTATAACGATTGCCGACGGATGACGGGGGTTACCGTAATCCCGAATTTGCTGCGCTCTAAATTTTGCGACATCCGTTCTTGCATCTATGTGATAAGGCTCTGCAACTTCAATTGAAGTGTTAACCAGCTCAAACGCTTCATCTCGTGGCGTAGGGCCTTCCACTTTGTTGCCTTTCGCATCTACCTTTGCGTCCTCAATCTGCCCTTCAAGAATTTCTTCTTTGGGTTGCCCTTTACCCGTGCCTGTATGGATATCTGTTTGATGGTGGAGGGATACCCTATCCCCACCAACGTCTCTCCTCACCGTGTCAGTGTGTGACGGTTCCTTAGTCGCTTTTTCTACAAGATGATTAAAGGCTATGGCCTCTTCAAGCTTGCCCTTCGCAGTGGGGAGTTCCCCTGCCGGTTCAAGCTTTTTTTTGTCTTTCCAGTGATGAATGGCGTACAGCCGTTCTGCTTTCGTGACATTGACCATAATGTCTGCACCCGTCTTCGGGTGCTGTGCTTTTTTCTGCCTCCCACCTGGTTCCGCCTCTTCTCCCTTCTTCAAGTTGTTCACATGATCGTTAAGGATGTCATACTCTGTTTTCAACGCGTCGGTCTTTAGTTGCAAGCTTTCCACATTCTTCAGGGCAGCTTCCCCCATCTGCTGCACTGTATAACCGCTTTCTGCTGTCAACCCTTCCAAGAACGAGAGGACCTCGCTGGCCTCCAGCCACCCCTCTAGCTTATGTGTAAGAGTCATAAGACCCTGTTGAACATTGGGTTCAGCCAGGAACGGTTTCCTGTACATCTTTTTCAAATTTGTAACTGTGGTAAGTGAAATATTAAGCTGCCGGGCAGTTTCAGTAATAAGATCAAGGTGATATTTCAAGCCCTCTACCGTCTCTATCTTCAGATTCTGCATTTCGTGCTGAATCCTTACGTATGCATCTACCAGGTACGTTGCCGACCTATTAGCAACGTCTCGGTAGAGAGCCAGCTCCGTTTTCAGCGCGTCAATGGCCTTGGTGCGCATCTCTTTGGTTACCAGTAACCCCTTTCTGTAGCCAATCTTTGCGGCCAACTCACTGTAAACAATTTGGCCCTCAGGACTTTTGTCCCTTTCCAGTTTCTCTATCCATTCCTTGAACTTTTGCAGGGCACGCTTGCCCTCGGAGCCCTTGGTTGACATGCGGTAGCCGAGATCCGAGAGCTGCGCTGTTACATGTGCTTCCATTCTTCCGGCCATGTCAGAAGTGATCAGGGCAAGCTGCTCTTTGGGCTTTCCTGTGAGCAGCTCTCCCATGCTTCCCCGGAAAAGTTCGTCCAGCTGTTTTGACATACTTCGATAAGAAGCCAATAAAGCAGTTTGAAGTCCAGGTTGAGCCTCCGCCTGAATCTTTACTGTCGCACTAGCTTCAACTTGGAGTTTTTTCGCCTCCGCCTCTTTCCACTTTCTCTGCTGTTCTTTCTGCGCCCGGGATGTTGGGCTCTCGGGACTGGTATCAGAATTCCGGTTATTTCTTTTTGGTTTTTTGTGCTTCTTCTTCCTAAACTTGGCACCAAGACCTTCTAGACCAAGTTGTGCCTCTTCTCGGTCTACATCAGCATACGTATGGACTGCAGGGCCAAGAGGATTGTTGTTACTCATGGCATTCGCCAATACCAGGTTGGATTTGATCATGGAATTAAGGTAACCGGTAAAATAGTTAAGAACAGCACCGTCATCCCCTGGAGGAGGAAGTGGGCCAGGAACCGGCTGCCCCTTGGAATTCAGAGTGGGCTTCCAGCCATCCCACCTGTTCGGACTTGCATTCATGGTAGCGGTAATCATCTCCGCGCACTTGTCGCGAAAGAGGGATTGTTGGTAAGTGCCATTCAGGAAGGTCTTGCAAGCCGTCTTCAGGGCAGACATTTTCCCTTCAGAATAGTTATAAACGTATTCCTGATGATTCGCCGAAGGGTCATCAAGCCAACGTGACACTCCCTCCATAAATTTTCTTTGGGCTTCTGCAACGCGGTAATCACTGGTAACCCCCCATGCAACGTTTGCCATGGAATAAAGAGTTACCCGGGCCATGTTTACCAGGATAAGGTCCACTTCGGGATCCATATTCCAGGCTGCCTGTATCATGCCTGCCGTGTCTGGCATAAGGTTGACATCCTGGTGTCCCGCAAGAAGAAGTTCAGATGCAAATTCCACGAGCTTTCGGCCTGCAGAAATAACCAGCCGGAACGAATGAATTCCAATGCCGCCGGCATCGTAGGCAGCGCCCGCAGACCTAATTGCTTCCTGTCCAGCCTGGAAGATAAAAACTCCCGCAGCCATCGCCTTGTCATAAATCTCTCGGTTATTATACTCACGCTCATCTACCGGGACGTTATTCATGTAGGCGGTAATGGCATCCTGGACGGCGGTAAGCATGAACCCAGGGTCCTGGAGCTCTCGGATGGCACTGGATCCGGGAAGGATGGCAGGGGGGACGATATGAGTAAAGATCTCTGAAATAGCATCGATGGGCCGAACGACCCTGAAATTAGCCAGAAGGGCAGGGCGTCCAGACTGGTCTGGACGAAGGGGGAAATCCTCCCAGATACCGGGAATAGATTTTCCATGATACCCTTCCAACTTGTAGAGCATTACAGTGCCGGGTTTCTTTGGGTTTGAAGGGCGGAAACTAACCGTCCAAAGGTCCTTGGAAAAGATCCCTGCCAAATCATCCTTGGGATCAACCAGCACCATCTGCCCTGGACTGAGAACATCAAAAGGGACGGATTGATCAGTAACCTGGAAACTCATGTTGGAAGTTGAAACGGTCATGTCGGGAGTAATAGCGGCCCGGCCTCCACCGATAGTCATCCCCCCGAAATCACTTCCGAAACCAGGAATATCAAGTTCAACAGCGCCTAAGCTCATTTGTCACCCCAGAAATAATAGTAACCAAGACCTGCCAATGCTACCAAAGGAACCGCAACAAGCAATGGTGAGGTCTGGTCTTTCTTAAACTTTATGGCTTCACTACGAACACCCCCTTCTGGAGGTGCTTCAGGAGGCACACTATCAGCATATATCATGGCAGTAGTGACGGGTGGAATAATGGCCGTAGTCCTTGTCTTGTTCCACCAAGTCTTTGTTTCATCAAGAGACTTGGTATAAATCTTTGCCTTATCCTCCTCACTAAGCTGACCATTAAACGTTGCCAAGAATCCCTGCGTTGACCGCAAAGCCTGTTCGGTAGCTGCCTTGATTCTCGCTACATCATCAGATGTAACCCCACTGTTTGGATCCAGTGCCAACTCCTTGGCAATCTCCTGCGCAGTTGCCTCCAGCCACGCATCTTCTTTGTGATACAGATGCATCGCCTGCTCCAATGCCTTTTCCGCATTCTGCGCATTTTCTGCGGAAGAGCTTAGCAGTTCCGGAAAGAGAGCAAAGAGCAGAGTCATCCCTGCCATGGTAATGAGTGCAGTAATGACCTGGGACCATAGACCGAGAGCACCTAAGCCCTTGGCGGCATATGGCATCTTCTTGTAAGGATCGGAAGTAGTACCCTCCCACTCGCTTCCGGTCATCTCCTTCCAAGCCTTGCCAAAGTCATCTACAAATGACTCCACTGACTTAACAAGTTCATACCTGATCAAGCTAATTCCGTTTAGCCACACTACCGCTTCATTCAAGGCGGCGTCTACAGCGGGGGGGATAGGCTTCCCTACCGCCCTCGCACCATCTCGTACCTTGCTGTACATCGTGTGAATGATGCGACTGTTCTCTTCTATTCCAAAAAGGTGTCTCATAAGAGCTAAAAAGGCATCTACTCCACCCTCTACAAACACGAGAGCTTGTTCGTAAAGAGAGTAAACATCAACGGCTATTCTGGAAAGATCTCCGGCCCAAGGGTTCTTTTCCCAAAGACTCTTGATGGCCCTCTTCCAATAGCTTTGGCTAATAATGTTTTTGTGCAACTTAAGAATGGAGCGCAGAACCTTGAGAGTCTCTTCATTGACATACTCGAAAACATGCGGGGTATAGACACCGGCATCAAGAAGTACCCTTGCGCGCGACATGGAACGGGTGCATTCCCCGGCCGCACGGTTGATCTGGCCTAGTGCACGATCAGGGTAACCTCCCCGTGCCATATCGTTGGCTACATCTAAAGCTTCCTTAATTGTATCAAGAGATTCCGCCCAGTCTGCAGCTGTGAACGGTCTAATACGATCGCGTGGTACCTCGTACTTAATAACAGAAACTCCATCATTGATGAGCCTTGTTACAGAATCTTTGGTTAAAGGTTGCCATCCACCGTTGTTAAAGTTTCCAAGAGTCCAAAGCTCCATTCTCCCTCTTCTAGGTCCGAAAATATATCCTACCCCCCTTCTCCTTACCCTGGGAGGTAGAAAGATATTGAGCATGTTCTCTACCCCTCGTGGATTTTTTCTATGATCCTCATGAAAAGCTTGGTGGTCCCTGGCTTCCTCCTGAGTGGTATGCTCTGGGTCCAAACTCAAATCTACAACATGTCCAACTCGAATGATTTCGAGAATCCCATGTGGGTTTAAACCAGTAGCTGCTGCCTCCCGGAGGTAACGGAATGCCCACGTACCCGCTTCCCATCCATCTGGATTCCCCATTCCCTTTGCGGTTTCCAAAAGCCGAGCCACCATCCCCTGGGGATGGGTGCGAAGAAACACTTCCTTTAGAGTAGGCGCAGGGGGGGGCGCTGCAGGCTTGGATTCCTGGCCTACATTTCCTACTCCATCACCAAGTCCAGCTACGTAGCATTGCATCTAGTCCATCCTTCAAAATTTGATAACGGTGACCTGGATCCCAAACTCCCACCCTTCCTCGTCAAACCTGCGGGAGAGGAGTGGACCGGCCGTGATTTCAAAAACAGAAGTGAAGCGCTTCCCTATATATAGATGAAGCTCGTCGGATCCAGCCCCGACCTGTACTGAGAACCAGCGCAGGAGCGGGACCTTTACTTCCAATATCTCAACGCCCAGCGTGGGCGTAATCTTGTTTTTCTCCCCCGCCACCCATGCGTAACCCGCATGGATGTCAGGGAAAGAGTAGGTAGCGAGTACCTCAGGCGGAGGTATCTTATTACCATCTGAATCGAATCCAGGGTTAGCAGGGTCTTCCTTGCCGATCTTGGGAGCGTCTCCCCAGAACGGCTTGACTTCAAAGCTTGAGCAGCCGGAGCAGAGGAGCAGGGTTAGCAGGAGGAATTTCATTCGGTATCCTCCTCTTCCTCAGCAGCTTCAGAGCCAAAGTGGTAATCATACTCTTTCTGGCTCATATACTGCGAATGGAGATCCATATCATCCTGTGCCTCTTCCCTGCGGCGCCTCAAAATATCAGGGCCAAGCTTTTCCATTTCCTGCTTTTCTAAGTAGGCGATAGCATCCTTAATGCAAGCATAATTACCTCCGTAGAAATCATAATTTGGGTTCTTTATGCAGCGCTCGACCACCCGGTCAATGAAAACTTCCTTCATATGGGGGTTAGCCATAAGCTCTTCACTATCATTAACGGCTTCCGTAGCGTCCTTCTTCCAATAAAACTCATTGTCTTGAGCAGCTTCTCTCTGTGAAAACAAGGGTACTAGTTCATCCAGATTCTTCTCTCTCTCTTCTTGCGTGCCATAATCCCAGGGCTCATCTTCATCAAAAAGCAGGAGGAAAGTTCCTTCATCTACCTCCTGTATTATTGGATCTGTGTTTACACCATGTTTTGATGCATGCCTTATAACTATTCTTTTCGCCTTTATCGCATCCTTTTCAGAATCAAAAGTATAGTCTTCTGGATTGTAGTAATCTTCCAATCCTCCGCTGACTCCCTCTTCGTCGTCATCGGAGCTGTAGATGAGATACATCAATCCTCCCAAGCCACCAATGCCCAGGACTATTTGGAACAGGCTCAAAGGCTTAGAATCATCAGGCATCTTTCTTCTCCGTTGTCTTTCCACCAGGGCTACCCAACTGCAACAGTGGGTTCAAGTCCATACCGAAGTCTCTTTGAGGGGAATAGATCATCCCCCCCAAGGCACCACCTTCTTATACTTTTGGCGTGACTTTCGCTCCCAGATGTAGTCAGAATAAACGTACCAAATAGCAGTTCCAATAACAGCGAAGCCAAGGATTGTACGCCAGTCAAAAAAATCTGGTCCTCCTCCCTGCCCTAAGCCCCATCCAAGTTGCTCAGCCTGTTCTTTTGGTGTGACTCTTTTGATGAGTGTCTTCTTGTTCGGGCACGTAGGGCACTCCCAGTGCTCCACCTCTCCCTTCCAATACATGGGACCATTGCATGGATTGCAGACAATAGAATCCCGCAATCCCCCTTCAATGGAAGGAGAAATGCTGTCCAATCTTTCAGGGACCACGGAAGGGTAAGGTCCCAGCTCATCAAAACCTTCAAAAATTCTCATATCAAAAATGCAACTCCAACAAGAGCAGCGAGCGCAACTCCACCCCCGACCAGCAATTCTGTTCGGACGCCCTCTGGAGCAGGGGGACCTTCAGCTTGCCGTGTGGCCGAACGTGTCAGGAGTGAAGCTGCGTTAGCTGCCTTCGCAGCTGGGGAGGATGGGAAGAAATCTTTCGAGATGGTTGTCTCTTCTTGAGAGATGGTTGTAACAAACCCCTGGGCCACGGTGGCCTTAACCTTTGCAATCTCTGCGTCCCGGGTGGAAATGATTCTCGCAAGTTCCGCCTTGTGCTTGGCAACCGCCTCCTCTTCATCCTTCTTTATCTTTGCGATTGCCTCCGCAGTCCTCTTTTTTTCCTCTTCCAATTCCGCTTCCTTTGCAATGAAGGCATCTTCTTCCACAGTGAGAGCCTTGTCTATGAGGTCGTACTTGGCCATCATTGCCCGCTTGGCCCTGGCCCGCTCTCCCTTCGCCAACATTTCAGTGCCCAGGGCGGCTGCAACCTGCAATATATCACCGACGACAGGAATTGGCCCAAGGATCTTCGCAGCCTCGACAAATATCTTTACTACGAGTTGCCGAAGTTCCCGGGTCCTTCTTCGAACCCTTTTCCATTCCGCTTTTACCCTTTTTTCGAAACGCTTCAATTCATCGCGGGTCTTATCAATTGCTCTCTGAACTTCCTTACCGACCTTCTTTAGCCCCTTCTTGATACTCCTACCTATCCTTGAAATGGATTTTTTGAACGACCAGCCGAGACCCTGCATTTGCAGTTCCCCCTGAAGGGCCTCTGCAATGTACTTCTTTGCATGTCGAATTTCAGACATTTCCTGCCGGTTGAATCCCAGGGATTCCCCCTTGTCCACCATGAACATAAGCTGCCCAAGGAAGTCAATGTTTCCGGGCTTCTGGGACAGAATCTGGTCTGCCCGATCCAGTACATATTTTTCGGGTATTCTCACCGTTTCCTCAAAGCGAAGTAGAGGCCTCCAAGTAGAAGCAAAGCACTTCCACCTGCCGCGCCTGCAAAGATCAAGGGCTTCATTCCAAGAATTTTATCTTCATCAGACCCGCTCGGCACAAGTTCCTCAGGGTCCTGGCCAGTCTCTGTCTGCTTTACTGCAATCGCTTCCGCTTCGGCCATGGGCATCCCACGACGAATATTCTCCTTCAGCTGGTCTTCGATGGCTTTGCCCCGAATGGCATTAAGCGCCTTTTCCTGCTCCCGCTTTGCGATCTCCACGTCAGCCTGAGCCTGCTGTACCTGAAGCTGAATTTCCGCCTGTCTGAACTGGGCAGAATTCTTAGCCTTCGTACCGTCCGCCTGTAAATTAGCCAGCATTTCATCAAGTGCATGCTTCTTGTCCAGGAGCTCCATTTTCTTGTTGTCAATTTTCTTTGCACGCTTTTCAGCTGCTTTGGCAATCTTGGCGTTCTCGTGAGCGCCGTAAAGCGCAATCCCTCCGCCAATTAACTCTCCTACCCAGCCTTCCAGATCATCCAGCTGCGCCAGTTCAACATGTTCTGCGACCATCAAGCTCATACTATTACCCCGAGAAAGTTTTGTTTATATCTGTCCCTATTTCCAATATCTTGTCCATCCAGCCTGTCAGCGTGTACTTCTTCTTCTTTTCCTGGTAAGCACGGAAGACCTTGTAGAGGCGGAACAGTAACCTGCCCACCTTTGCCAATGTTTCCTTTGTCCATCCGGTCTTCCTTATATTCTGTATCACCTGGTTGAAAACAAAGACAAGATGTTCCTGAAATATCCTGTCATTTACATCCTTGCTTCCACCCAGGACAACTTCCACTTCCCGCTCGAACACCTTGGTCAGAGCAATGATATCGCCGGCCCGGGCATGGCCGTAAATCAATGCCCGGACCGACGCTGCTAGTTTTTTGGGTCGGTTCCCTTGAGAAGGGGATTGACCAACTTGTCATGGATGATTCCAGAGCCGATACCAGCCAGAGCCAGGGCAACCACATGACTGACCCAGTCAGTACTATCAAAGCTGATATGGGTCAACTTGGCTGCTACACCCAGAAGAATCGGAATCCCAATGGCCAACAACGGCTCCTTACCCTTCACCTTGTCACCAAACAGCTTCTTACCAGCCCCAATCAGCATTGTAGTCAGGGCAGCAATTCCGGCATAGGTTGCCAGAGAAGGGTTGACAGCGTCAGCTGCTCCACCATCCTGCGCCAAAGCCAAGCCGGCCATCATGAACAAGAATACTGAAGTCCACCAAAACATTGTGACCTCCTTATTTGTGCCAATATTTAACGACAAAAACAAAAGCAATCGTGGTGAGCGCTATCGCTCCAAGAACGTAAATCAAAACCTGAGGCAGTACATCTTCCTGAAATGCAGATCTAAGATGAGGCCGTACATCCTCTTCCAAAGATCTCCGTAATTCGGGGCGCACATCTTCCCTCAATGCCCTCCTAAATTCCGGGCGTAGGTCCTCAAAACTTTGCCTTAAAAGGATTTTCAAGTTGGGACGAAAGCTCTGCACCAACTCCTTGGTGATATCCTGGATGATTGAATCTTCTCGCAAGATTATTTCATCAAGAATATTTCCATGGAATTCACCAACCCTCACTTCTTTCTCCCGTTTTCCTTTTGCTGCCCATTGAAAATCATGTGGTTTGTCTTCTTCAAAAGATCCTTGAAGGTCCGTCTGATCTCTTCCTTCTCCTTTTCCGGAGTATCAGGGCTTTCAAGTAAAGCTCTCAAGCTTTTCACCATTTCCATGTTCTCCTGGATAATTTCGTCAGCCTCTTTACTTTGTCTTAGTTTCATCGAG